>Ga0214542_1001904_pt1 | contig 43180 bp, 23 predicted proteins | sample CNSS1metaG_FD_160096 | JGI IMG/M metagenome (GOLD analysis project Ga0214542, IMG submission 160096) | Root nodule microbial communities from cowpea collected in UCLA plant growth center, Los Angeles, California, USA - CNSS1 | ecosystem: Host-associated > Plants > Roots > Nodule | place: USA... | reverse complement strand
TTATTTATATAAATCTTTATATATATATATATATATATATATATATATATATATATATATATATATTCTCTTTTTTTATAAAGAACAAGATTGATTGGTTCAAATAGTAACAATTGTTATTTATTAACCAAATTATTCATGATTTTTTTAATTTTAAAATGATTATTGGTATCAATATTATAATTTAAAAGATAATTGATACAGAAAGATGAAAAGAGAATAATTATAATTATAAAAACACAGGAGTAATTAAATGTATTTTTTACTTTGAATTAAGGGTATTAAAAATTATGAATTTTGCTTCTTATTTACTCTTTTTTGGTAATGAATTTTAAGAGAATATTTTTCTTAACTTCAAATACTTCATAATGAAAGTATTGGTGAAGTAGAAGTTTTTTAAAGAAATTAAAATTTTAAATTATGAAAGTAATTTTATTACTTTAAATTGTAAACTTGAAAAAATACAATAGCTCAGAAATGTTCATGCTATTTTTTTTTTCTCACATTTCTAACTTACTATTTATTTATTCTATTTTCTACCCTCTCTCCCAATTTCTCTCTTTGTTCTCCCTCTACTTTCCGCACTCCATTTCTATCTCCCTTCCCCCTCACTCTTTTTTCTTCTATCTATCTTTTCGCTATAAATATTGATGTAAAAAGTATCAATACTTATATATTGAACTATTATAAATTTCAAATTAAATATTATGATTTCATAAATTTTACATTTGAATTTTGAATTTTTTAAAATATTTAATGTTGCATATAAAAAATCAATTACTCTATTTAAACTAATAATTCAAAATTTGAAATATTTCTAAATTTAATCTATACTTGTACTTATAACAAATACCAAAAATTAATTCAATTTAAATCAAACAAATTTATCAGCTAACTGTTTATAAACTTGCGAGTACAGTGCATAGACTTAAAATATTAATGAAATACAACTTAGTTGAATTGAAATTTGTAAAAAAAAAAACATTATTTTTTATTAACAAGCACATGCTTCCTATTACCTTAAATTTGATATATTATAATAATTTAATGCTAGCTATTTCTTTATTTTAGATTGGGGTGACAAATTTGTGAATTTTTATTTAAAATTTTTTATGAATATAAAACATTTACAGCAATAGTGAATAAATAAAGTAATTTCAAAACAATATTTTCAATGACAGGTAAAAAGTAAATTAACAACAAATAACATTGATAATTATTAATTTTATATATTAGTTTGTCCTGTTCCAACAACATTCGTCAATCATCAACCAATAATTTCTAAATAGAAGTGTGCAAATTACAAATAAATATAATTTATAAAAGCTAGTGTAGATAACAGAACTCAACTGTCTTTTGAATTTAGCTTTAAGTATCTCAATCATACAATCTCTCTTATATGTTATTTATTTCAGTTAGTGTATATATAAGCATTTTATTTATTTTGTTTCTTTATATATAGAGACATAAATTAAAAAAAGAATTTTTCAAAAACGAAGAATAAGAAAAAATTATAATTATTGGCACTGCACACGAGTGCCTCTTGGGCGATATTCTAATACTGCCTGCTCTGTACATAATAAAGTCACGAAAGGAAAACCTGGGCCTGTGGGGTACTCTAAAGAAAGGAGAACCAAAACTCGAGTGGTAACACGTTTCTGTGGGCCTTTAACTTTCCAAAAGAGACAATTATAATATCTTCTGCCATCAATGCTTCAAAATTACTCCTCATGGAAATTCAGTTTAGTTTAAAAAACAATTCTTTAATTTCATAATTTCTTTCACAAAAGTTTTAATTAATTATTATTTTCAACATTTATCTCGGCCAAACATGCTACAAAGACCATTTATTCTGCCTGGTCAAGGGAAAATTAGTTGCAGAAACCATATGAGACGGACATTAGTGTATGATGGTTAATAAAGGAAAATTCACAGACAAAAGCACATGGAAGCAGAAATTTTGACTCATAATGCATAAAAAAAAAACTGAAAAATGTCTATATATACAGAAGCAAACATAATACAAGCCCTAACATTGCGTCGAAAAGACATCCATTTACATTTGCAAGGAGTGTCCATGGTCAAACAAGGACAACCCAAAGACATAGGAATGTAAAATTAGCTATATAGAGAAAAAGTGAACAGTCTTGAAACAAACACTCATATGAAGATAGCATAGATGCAAATAACCTAACAGCACCAACATATCATTCATATTTTCCTATCCGAGTTCCAAAATTAGTTATATATAACACTTGCCAGACAACGACAAGCCCCACCGATTGGCATCAAGGTCACGCCCGGAAATAGAATAACACGCCTTCCTCTCCTTTTTGGCTGGAAGTCAGAGTGGGTAATCACAACTTTAGTGGTTCCCATAAACATGGCCAGAGCTCCCCTTCTCCTAAAACCCTTTCACCTATCCGCAGCACCCAATTTCCTGATTATGTGCTTCGGAAAAACATCACAGCTATATGCTGATTACACCCATCTCACCACACATTTAGTAGCATACAAGTACCTAATCACGGGAGCAGAGTCCTACAGTAAAGAACCCAAAAGGTAAAAAGAAAAAAAGTTTAGTAGCATACCTATTTTCTACACAATCTTCTAACGTCCACTAATGTATTATAGCAAAAGTTAAGCCTATCAACAGTCAGGGCTGACAAAATATTTTATCTCGTCCATAACAGGAGAGAAGTGCTCATTATTTGGCAGCAAGTAAAACCCAATGGTTGCTTGCTCCAGGAATAGCAATTTCACTTCCTGGCCAGCCTTCTCAAGTCCTTTGGCATAACCCAGTTGCCAGTCCTGAACAAGGTCTAAACCAGCAACCACTACAAGGCTCTTGGGAAAGACAGTCCCTTCGAGGCTTTGCCCCTTTGGCCCAAAAGGGTTACATGCAGGATGGTCTCTATCTTCCCCTTCAGGAAGAAAAGCCCTCCAATACCAGTCTCGATCCTTCACTCTTACAAAATATCTCCCATCTAAACGCTTCTCCGACTCGGTTCTTTCCTGCCCACCAAACAATGGGTTGAGCAGAACATTCCCAAACACTTCAATTCCGGACTCCACAGCTTTGAGGGCAACATGGTGCACAATGTTCCCACCCGAGCTATCCCCAGCCATGTAGATATGAACTTTCTTATCTTTCCTACTCTGAAGCCAAGATCTAGAGCTAACCCACTTAACAGCTGTCCACCCATCATCGTAAGCACAGGGATACCTGTTCTCAGGTGCACGCCTATAGTTCACAGACACCACAACGGCCTTACAGATACCCACCAGACGACGGCATAGCGTATCGTATATGGCACTATTGGCCGAAGAATGAGCAAAACTTCCACCGTGGAAGAATATTATGACAGGAACAACCTCAGAGCTCACAGGTTTCTCAAGCTCAAGAATGCTCACTGGACGCTCTTCTCCCTCAGCAGGACGATAAATTCGCGTCAGGAGATTGGTTTCACGGTCAACAATGACATCAAAAGAGAACACTCCATCCACGGGGTTCGCATTCGCCGGAACTTTCCGATCAAGGAACTCTGCTAAGTCCCGGTTGAAAGTGCCATCCGGACGACGAAGAAGATTGTATGCCAACTTGAAATTTGATATCAGAACCCACATATTCAGTGGAACCACCATCTACACCAATTTTATTTTCATTTAAAAAAAAAGATAATAACAATAATAAGAAGAAGAAAATAATAATAATAATTCAAACTGAGGATAATTAGATACGGACAATAAATCCAATAAACCCCATAATTTTGGGAAAACTGATGAGTCTAACTCCCCAAATCAGCACATTGAATGACAAACCCTAAGCAGTGAAACCGCGTTAGGTGAAACAAGGAACTGATCCAACCAAAACCGGAAACTATTATACAAACAGAACAAAGCGTAACCTACTCTTCCACGAAACCAAAACAAGTCCAACTCAAGAACCAAAGCGATGACGAATAATCAGCCATACGAGAGTGATTATCATTTTATTAGAGCTGTGCATCCAAAAGAATACAAAAAATAAAAACCACAGCACACAGTAAACAGAAAAAGAAAAACAGAACAAAAGAAAACACAAAGACAATGAATCAGGAGCGAAAGAAGAAAGATTGGCATCAGGAAAGAGCGTACGGTTGAAGAATTGGAAATTGTATGAGAAAAATAGGGAATCGGAAAGATAAGCGAGAGAAGGCGCGTACCTTAGAATCGTTGGCGTTGAGTTCGTTAGTCCCAGCCATTGAAAGGATCCTGTATTCCGATTACAGATCCGCTTGCGGTTGGTGAGTTGAGAATCAGAAAAGGCGTGGAGGAGGGAAATCCATAAAGCAGGGGAATCGCGTTGTGTGAGATCGAGGAAAAAGGGTTGTTTGTTTGTTAATTTATGATGAGTGTGGGGATTGCAGGGTGATGAGTTGAGTAGAGAGTTAAGTTGGTGAGTGGCAGAGAAAGAGGAATAGGAATAGGAATGGTGAAGGATAAGAAACGGTGCGCACTGTAGAAAATGCTAAAGTGGCACAGGGATACAGGGAGGGAAGGGCCAATGGGAGGAGGGGAAGGCCCAAATAGAACTATTGGGTGGGGCCCAGTGGCGAATCGTTTTCTCCAATTACTGGTTTTTGTTTTGGGTCGTGAAATTGAAATGTGTGATAAAAATGGAAAGAAGGGGAGAGACAAAAAAGAGGGTGAATCAGTTCCTGGAACGTGACGTGGCACTTGAAGACAGACATCCCCGTTTGTTTGCGTTCGGAATTCCACTTCCACAATTTTGGCATCATAATAATTCTGTCAAGTGTCAACTACTAAATGCTGCACTCTACTGTCTACCACTAATCAAGATTCCACCCACATTAATAATTCACTTTTTTTCTTCTTCTTCTCCTTCTCCTTCTCCTTCTTCTTCCTTTTCATTTTTTCCCTCTCCACCCAATCCTTTTTAATTATATTAGTTAATCCCTTTTAGTACATAACACTCACACACTTGGGTCATGACCAGGTCAAATCCTCGTTCAAAAAATGACGCATTAGCTAACTTAACTTATGCTACGACCAGGTCAAGTCCAGATTCAAAGGAAAATGACACATCATTCATTAGTCCATTCCTCACTCATAATGTGCTTCATCCTTTCATATGCATTCTACTAAAACAATCTCACTCATAAATTATTGTCAAATTAGTCATTTCGATACATTCACAAACTCAATTCACCTTCCTAACTTTTTCGTAATAAAGATAATATCATAACTTTATCATTTTAATAATTAAAAAAATATTGTATATATTCCTAAGATATTATCAAATATTTATAATTAATATCTTATGATATAATAATTATTAACAAATTCTACTGTAACTCAAATATATTTTGATATAATAATAGATTATCTGTAAAATATATATATATATATATATATATATATATATATATATATATTTTTTTTTTCGGATCTCAAAGTCTTTAAACAATAAGGTAAAAGTTCGCCTCTTACAATTCACATATTTTACTTCCAAACTTATCATTTTAGTGACAACAAATATATTTTTAAAAATATTGACAATCAAATACACATTATAAGAATAAAATGTTTATTAATAATAATTTATAAATATAAGTTTCGATAAGGATAAGTTTAGATTAATTTTTTCTATTCCACAATCATTTGGGTGTGCATCATTAACAAATTTATTTATTTTCTTTCTTTTGGTTCCAACTACTTTTATAGTAGAAGGAAACATATGTTTATTTATATAATTTGTTATTACTTTTAATTATTTTTATTGAAGTAAAATTAAAATTTGACATTCATAGTAAGTTTACTTTAGTTTTTATTTAAAATTTAAAAATAGTAAATATTCAAGATATCATGAAATATATCAAAAATATTTATTATTAATTTATTTCAAAATATTATGATATTATAATTAATTATTTAATATATATATATATATATATATATATATATATGTATATATATATATATATAATATTGTGACTTGATTATATAATATTTTTAGAACATAATATTTAATTATCTTCGAGACGTAAAGAACCTATAAATATGGTATTCTATCACAAAAAGTAGACACTAAATTCTCGTATAAAATTCTTATGCAATTTTGATCAAATATTTCTCATATACAACATTTGTTCTATTTCAATAGTCGAAGCCTTTTCACGAGGAGATAAAAGTTCGATTCTGAAGAGTGTCATAGTTTACTTCGGAGATTATTCATCCAGGTAAGAACAAATATTTTTTTTTTTTTTAAATATCGACGATCAAATACACATGATAGAAATAAGATGTTTATTATATAATAATTTTTGGATGTAATATAAGTTTCGAAAATGATGAGATTAGATTTAAAATAATAATAATTTAGTGATTTTTTACACTGTACTGTGTTTTGAAATGTTTTTCGACAGAACTTTTTAGTTAATCTACCATGAACTAATTTTTTCATTATTTTTTCAACCTTTACTAATTCCCTTATGTTAGACCAATTTTTACGATTCTTACATCGTTGGACAGTTTAGTGTTTTGATCATAGATTTTAACTCGTCACAAAAATTATCCTTTGGGTGTGCATCATTAACAAATTTATTTATTTTCCTTTCGTTTGGGTTCAACGACCTATGCAATAGAAGAAAAACAAGGTTTATTCATATAATTTATTTTTATTTTTATTGAAATAAAAATATAATCAGATATTCACAGTAAGTCTACTTTATTTTTTATTTAAAATTTAAAAAAGTAATAAATATTCAAGCATAGTTATAATGATCAAACCTTGCAGACATATTAGAAGTTAGTTGAATAAATATAATTTTGCTATTATGAACATATTATCATCTTTGATTTTTAAATTTTGTTTGAAATGTATTTATTTTAAATTATTATCATTATTATCATTATTTAAATCAAATTATAAGTTATATTACTTTTAAATATCATAAATAAATATAAAATTGACAATTGGAAATCGACTTAATTAAGACTCACTAAAGCAGACCGAAAACAAGATAAGATTGGGCTTGCATAGAATAAATAAGATTTAGGTCCAGTCTAATGGGCCGATTGGGATCTGCTAAAATAAAATAAGAAAATGTAGCACAGAATCAGAGGTTTTGTTTTCACGAGTCCCCTTCCCTCCGCTACCTGTTCTCGTTGTCTTTGCTGTGCGGTGTTTGGCTTTGCGCTGTTTCCTGTTTCGCGCTGCGTGTTCTGTTATCCTTTTTTGAGTCGAAAGGTATTTACTACTCTTACTTTCATTTCGCATTCTTTCATACGCACCTTCTGCACAACCTTTGTTTTAAAACTCACCTAAATTTTCTTGTTGTTCTCCCTTTTCCCCCTTTTTGTTTCTTAGTAATGCTAGCACAGTGTACTCAATTTGAATGGGGTGGTGTTTCGGGGGTATGACTGAGTAGTATTATGCAAATATTATATGCTACTCTGCATAGGATCAAAACAATCATGGATGTTCTTCCGGTGGAACTTTCCTATTGGAACCCCTGTGCTCTTTGAATTTGGAATTAACAATTATTCAATTGAAATTACGTGTTACCGTTTCCTCTCCCACCAATTGATAAAATCTGGCTTCGTTTTTTTCAATATTCTTTTTCATTTATTAGAATATTTACACTTGATTTGCCTGCAACGAGGTATTAAGGGTTTCAGCGTATGAATGCTCGGCTGCTCAAGAGAACAAAACTGATCTTTATTTTTGTTTTTTCTTTCTTATTTCTGCGACTGCGAAATTGCTGCCAATAGAGTTGTTAAGGTAGCATACTTCAGTCTTAAGACATAGTCATAACGAATGTAGTTCCTCAATGTCAGAAGTTTATAGTGTAAATAAGCGCAAGGATGTATTGGAGTAGGATTTCTAAGAATCTTGAAACACTTTTTCTGGATAAGAATACATTCAATTGAGATTTTTTACCGACCATACAAGTCTAAAAAATATACAAATTCCAATGTTTCTTGTTTCTTGAGATGGACTTTGATAGATTTCATATAAATAGATTTCATATAAATTTTTATTAGGATATATAAATATTACTCCCATAATACAATTCCATCCAAACCCTGAGATATTCAAAGATTCTATTTTTTTCGATTTTTCTTTCCCACTAATAAAGAAAAACCATAATTCCTACCCTGTTTTCTAAAAAATTTAGAAGTATTTTTTATGCCAAAATATTCTTTTAAAAGCCAATCTAGTACACTTACTGTATTGTTGGGCAATTAATTAGTTAATCCTTGCTCTTTCTTTGATCTAGTTGGGTTGTGGATATATTGTCTGTAACATAATTTTGGTTTTGGCTTTTCGATTATGTTATATGTCTTAGGGATGGTATTATCAGTGACATTTCTTCTTTAGTAAAACAGAATTGGACTGGCTGTCCAAAGTTAACATTTCAATTACATATCCATTACTACGGTACTTCAGAATATTAGATGTATAGGGGGAGTATTAGATTTCAGAATATTATTGTTAGTTATGGACATGTTTTTGATGAGCAGTTAATAATGTTCTCATTATTGCATGCTACTTCTTTAAAATTAAATATTAGACCTATCACTTATTGTCTATGGGCACGATTAATGACAAGTCTAAATTTAAAAATCATCACTAATAGTGTAATGTTCCTATCTTGTTAGCTTCTTGATTCACTTTAAAGTTTTGGCAGCAGAGTTTTGAAATTTCACGAAAAAAACTGTTCTTGTTCTTATCTCAGGATAAAGAAAGAGGGATGATATATACAGCAATTGACACGTTCTACCTCACAGACGAGCAGTTAGCAAACTCACCTTCTAGAAAAGATGGCATAGATGAAGCCACCGAGACCACCCTTAGAATCTATGGCTGTGATCTTGTCCAAGAAAGTGGCATTTTGCTCAGATTGTATCCTTTTGATTGTGTTCATTTTCATTTTTCTTCCATGCTTGTTCCATATTGTTACCTTAATTCTTAGACAGGCCACAGGCAGTCATGGCTACTGGGCAGGTCCTATTTCATCGTTTCTATTGCAAGAAGTCGTTTGCACGGTTCAATGTCAAGGTCATTATTATCTTGTGATATATTATATTGTGATATATTATATTCTCTGTTTTCTACTTCATGAATTATTATGCTCATAGTGTCTCTTTGCAGAAAGTTGCTGCAAGCTGTGTATGGTTGGCTTCAAAACTGGAGGAAAATCCTAGAAAAGCTAGACAAGTAATTATTGTTTTTCACAGGATGGAGTGCAGGAGGGAGAACTTTCCCATGGAACATTTAGACTTGTATTCCAAGGTCAGAAGCTTCTAATTTTTACTTTTCTTAGCATATAATTCTCATACATACTATTTGTTCTAATCCTCAAAGCTCGAACTTGCAGAAAAGTGGAATTCCATTTTATTGTGATGATTTAAAGTCATTTGAGCATCAAAACCACACTTACTTCCGATGATTCAAACACATTCTATGAAATTCATTTCAACAATTCTAGTTATTTCATAGTTTTAATGTTTTCTGTTTTCTTTCCTCATGAACAGAAATATGTTGATTTGAAAATGGAATTGAGCAGAACAGAAAGACATATTTTGAAAGAGATGGGGTTCATTTGTCATGTTGAACATCCTCATAAGTTTATATCAAATTATCTTGCTACCCTTGAAACACCTCCAGAATTAAGGCAAGAAGCTTGGAATCTGGCGAATGATAGGTACATAATTGCAGATATTATTTTTATTTTGCTGCTTGTTTGTTTTTGTGCCTGTCTATACATTCTCTGTGATTTATTCCCTTCCACAAGATTCCTGAATTAGACTGTCTTCTGTTCCGTTCAACTCTGGAAGGTTTGCTTTTGCAGTGTTTTGCTGTGATTCCAGTTTGGACCTTTTTTATTAAGGTGATTGTACTTGGATGCAATGTGCAGTTTAATGGATTTACTTTTGCTTAGGTAAAATGAAAATAGTAGTTGTTATAAAAATGAACATATGTTTTAAGAAATTTGTACATTACTAGAGTCTAGGCAGAGGAATGCCTATAGTGTGTCTGCAATTCGGTATAAAATTTGTTATTCTTGTTTAACTATTGAACTCATTCAGGTTGCATTTGTTGTCATATGATCAGGTATTTTGAATGGTATAATTAATACCTTAGGCTGCTGGAATTTGTAATTGTTGTATGTCAAATATTCAATCCAAAATCCAAGCATAATTGGTAGTGGAATAAAATGTTTCTTTCCTAGTCGCTTGCCTGACTGCAATTCACCAATATTTTCGGTGATGACTTTTATTCACCATCTTTATACTATAACATTATTTTTTTTCTGGTTCGCTGACACTTTTTTCGTGCAGTTTGAGAACTACATTGTGTGTTCGATTTAAGAGTGAGGTGGTGGCTTGTGGAGTTGTATATGCTGCTGCTCGTAGGTTCCAAGTACCCCTTCCTGAGAACCCACCATGGTGGAAGGCATTTGACGGGGAGAAATCTGGGATTGATGAAGTCTGCAGGGTTTTGGCTCACCTTTATAGCCTTCCAAAGGCCCAATATATACCCGTCTGCAAGGATGGGGACTTTACCTTCTCCAACAAATCATTGGAATCAAAGTCTCAATCAACACCAAAGGTGATACACACTTCATCCACATACATTTACACTGTAATTTGCCATATCACTATATCAGCATCAGATGTCTGTTGAGACAAATGTCCAAACCTGCATTATTGACAATTGTTTATACTGTTATGGTCATAACATATTTTATATCTCTGACAATTTGTAGGAGGTTCCACAACATAGTCCACCAGCTGATAGTGACACATCCATGCCAAAAGCTTCCCAAGGAGAAGCTAACATTGAATCCATGGGTGGCAAGGGTCCTGTGGTGAAGGTAGCCATTGATAAGCTGAAAGATTCTAAAAGGTCTGATGATGAATCGAAAGGCATGGCTACGGACGGAGAGGCAAAAGAGGAACACATGCTGAAGTCCAAGCCTGACCGTAAATCTGAGGTCATTGGCGAGACACGCAGGGATAGAGATAGGGATCGAGATAGAGACAGGGAAAGAGACAGAGATAGGGACAGGGACAGAACAAAATCCAGAGATAGGGATCGAGGAAGGGATTCGGACAAAGAACGAGAGGGTCACCGTTCTAGGGAGAGAGCAAAGGATTCAGGTGATTTTTCATATTTCTTAGGTGATTTTACATATTTCTTGTGTTCGTGTTCTTTTGTTTTTATGTTAAATAAGTTTTTTGTAGTGAGTGCAGGACATTCAGAGAAGTCAAAACGCCATTCATCACACGGTATAATTATGTATTAATGGGGTTTTGCATTTGTTTTTTATTTAGCATTGAATTTTCTTAACATATTTAAATTTTACAGACCGGGATTACCACGGTTCTTCTTACTCGTCAAGGGAGAAAGATCGACATAGACATCATTGACGTTATTTAGGAGATACGTGAAGATTTACTGTTTGGCTCACGTCCTTTAATCCTGTAATCAGTGATCAGGGCTCATTTGCCGTCTTATTTTATATGTACTTATTTTATGTACTTGTGTAAACACTATGTATAATTGCTTTTAGTTATATGTAATTGTGTAAACACTTATGTACAATGTAGTTGAACAGATAATAGAGTTAAATCTCCTAGTTGAACAGATAATAGAGTTAAATCATTTTTGTATAAGTTGAAAGTATTCCTTAAGATGCACTGGATTGGTTATCGGAATAAGCTAAAATGAGTAGATACTTATAATTTTATAAGTTACTTTTATAATATTTTGAATTATTTATATAAATATTTGTAATAAGATAAATTTAAATAAATTGTATTAAATGAAGGGTTAATGATTATTTTTTTATGTTATAGTCACAATCAGTCTTGCATCCACCGAGATAATTATAATTTCAAAATTAGAATTTGCTTCTGTCATGAATCGAATTTTGAAATAGTTAGTCTTAATAATTTTAAGTGAAATTAAAATTTATTTCTATTTTGAATTTTGATATAGTTATAGTTTTTTTAATCTAACTGTGATTAAATGATATTTTAAATTGGTGTTTAAGTTATCTATGATATTATGACATTTGAAGTTGGTGTTTAAGCTGTTTTCATTAACATATTTTGGTTCAAATGTATTATCATATTTATCAAAATGTAACATTTTAAATTTCATTTCAGATTGGAATTATCACTGTTTTTCTTACTCGCCTGGTGAGAAAGATTAACCTAAACATTGTTGACATTATGCAGAAAAGTAAATTTTAAGTATTTATTAAGTAAAAAAACGTTTACGGATATGAACATTTTAGCCTCACTTCCGTCATTCTTCAAACTACAATTGGGTAAAATATTGTATTATTTTAAACTATATTTCAGTTAAAGTGCCAGTCCAAAATATAGTTTAATTGTAATTAATGTCTTATTAGATATGATAATATTTGGTTTCTTTTATTATTTTCAAAATATTAGACTATTTACAAATTTAAGTACGGAATGTAGTTTAAATATAATTATTATGTCTTATTAAATATAACAATAGTTGATTGCTATTATCATTTTAAAAATATTAGATTATTTATATATATTTAATGTTTTCTTTGAAAGATAATAGAAAAAGGTGTAGGAAGGTATATTTTATTATTTAAATTATACTTTATTCTAATGAATAATTTAAATTATTATATACATTTTTCTAACTGTTGAGAGTTTTTAGAAAAAGTTAATATAATTTAGGGTTAAATATGTTTTTGGTCCCTTAATTTTCAGTGAATTTTGAAATTAGTCCATTTCGAAATTTTAGACCAATTTAGTTCTTCATCTTTTGAAATATGTAGATTTAGTTCTTTTAATCAAATTTTGTTAAGTTTATTTGATATTTCAAGCACGTTTCATAATAATATTTGACTTAACATTAAAGTAAAAATGTGTCAAACAGTATAAACAACTCAAATACAATCAATCTTGAAATGCATATGAAACATCAAATAAACCTAACAAAATTTGATTAAAATAACTGAATCCACGTATTTCGAAAGATGAATGACTAAATTGGTCTAAAGTTTTAAAATTGACTAATTCCAAAATTTACTGAAAGTTAAGGGACCAAAACATATTTAACCCTATAATTTAACTTAGGATTTGAGATAAAAAATAATAACAAATAGAAAGGGAGATAATTTGAAAGGATTGAGGAAAAAATAATGTGTAAACTACACAATGAAATTTAATAAGAAAAGATTAAAAAACCTAATTAAATAGTCGAGAGACTAAGTTTTATTTATTTTTTTAATTTCTGTTTTCTAATTTATAATATAAGAATATATGTTTTTCAATTTTTATTTATGGAGTTTATGAAAATTTAAATGTATTTTCTTTTATTAAGAAACAACGGAATAAAAATTGCTTTAGTTCATAATACTGTTTTTAATACAATCATTCTACACTACATGAGATAAAGACTTAATTGTACTTTTTTGTTTATTTAAGTTGGAAAAAATTGTATGGTCATTAAAATCTGCACTGCTTAAATTTAGTTTCTGTATTTTTTTTATTAATGAAATTTGGTTAAATACTTTATAGTTATTCTGACTTTTAATATTGTGATGTCGTCTCATCGAACATTTCAATATTACGATTCGTTAAAACTACAAAATTGACTCAACCATTAGTATTTTTTTTTTCTACTTACCGATATAGTTAGCTAATAAGAATGATCTTGTCAAAAAAAAAATATATAATTACAATGACATATTCAATGGTACTACTAGTCTCCTATAACGTGAAAATTCATTTCGTGAAATGGCATGTCATTTGAACTCATTGTCCTCTCAATCTATTAACGCTCAATTGTTAAAAGCTATACACAGTATTAATATTTGAAGTGAATTTTATTAATTTTAAAATTATAAAAAATTTATCAGAACAATTAAAATCAAAGGAACCAAAATCAACTATGCAACGTATAACAGGAATAAAAATATACATTTAATATTTTCTACCAATTATAAAACTTCCCCTGATAGCATTTCTCAAAATATCACAAATTGATGTTTTATGACACATCTATTAGATTTTGTTTGATGCCACTATGAAACAATTTTTTAGAGTATAATAATTAAATTTTCATAAATAGAAATCAAGGCTATGTATTTCACTATATTTTGGATGCCCGTGCAATGTATGAAAAGAGTGGAATATATTGAAGGAAAAAGATAATATTACTATAAAAGAAATAAAAATGCATATTAGAAGAAGAACATATTAGATGTTAGATAATTATCTTGAACATATCATGCATCGATACTTCAATTTGAGTTACATATCCGTATCCGGCACGTATCGATATTTTAAGATATTTTATTGATATTTATCGATGAAGTATCTAATTTATAAAGTCGTAGTACACTAAAAAAATCTTTGAATAATAATCAATTTTAATGACAACAAATAATTATATAGCGATCAAATTGACAACTAAAATAGTTCCAAAAAATTATAATTGGTCTCTAAATTGATAATTAAAATAGTTTCAATTACGAATTGGTTTCTAAATTGGTCATTAAAATTAGTTGCCATGTTTTGGGTACCAAAATAATTAGTCTCTAAATTGATTTGTAATTCGAAAATTGGTCTCTAACATATTTTGTGTTACTAAAATCTGTCATTATTTAAGATTTTTCTTTAAATGGTACTTCTACAATGACAATAATTTATATTTTGTTATGTTGACAACTTTAGTACATATGGTTTTAATTTTGATTCAAATGAAAACAATCATATATTTATTATGTTTTTAAGAATTATTATATATTTTTCAATATTTATATACCATATATCTATCACGTATCATATCTTATTATTTTGAAAATAAATGTATTAAGTATGTGTCGTATCCGATATACATATCATATCTATGCATCATTGTCATATAACTCTATAACTCATTCTCATCTTTATATGGCAAGCACATAGAACATAAAGGTCGATAAATTTGATTGGAAGTAACTATGAAAACCATCAATTAGATGACATTAAAGTATAATATTATTAATATTTAATGGAAAGAAAATGAAACTGTTATATTTAACTCTTTTTATCAATTTTTAATTATAATTATTATCTTATTTTTAAAGATGAGAAATTGTGTAAAAAAAATACTATTCTACAATTATTCATTAAATAACAATTTCTAATTTATTACCTTGTTTTTAAACATGAGAATCTCGACATTAGAGAATTATTCATCAAACAGAAAAGTATACTCTTTCCTTACAAAAATTGAATTAAATTTTCAAACTAAAATAAAATTGATATACAAAATAAAATCTAAGATAAAAAATTTATATTTCGCAAATTTTTTGTGGAACAGACTATATAGACTAATTTGTATAATTAAACCCCAATTAATAATCAAATTCAATTATTAGACTCTCACCGTTGAAAAAAAAAACAACTAAATTTTGTATTTCAAGACATAAACAATTATACAGTGATTTCAACAAAAACAAATAAAAAAAGAGAGAAAATTTAATACCATAGATAGACAAATTTTGTTTTTTCTTCTCATGGACAATGATTTGATTAAGAATTTGAGTTGTAAATTTAATATATTCCTTTGTGTATATTGTGACTTAAGTGATTTCTTTTACTTGATCATTAACAAAATTGTGATGATAATAAAAAAAAAATAAAATATTAATGTAGTTTTCAAAGAAGATGAGAATCTTAGAAAGAGAACTAGCCTACAATTATACCACAAAATAACACACAATTCAGAAACTACCTCCTTGAAAATTTGATATTATACTAATATTCCAAATTTTGGTAAAACTAAATCTCAATTTCCTAATATCGTCAAGTAAAAATGTCTAATAGCTAAATAAAATAAAAGTGCTTATTAAAGTTTTTGTTTAGTTGATACCTAACACTTTAGTGAGTATTGAATGGAAAAAATGAACTTTCACATTAAAATACTCATATATTAAATAAATAATTTTATAATTAAAATTTTCCAAATGTTTGATTTTATATATAATACAAAATTTATTATTTAATAAAAAATTATAATTATATATTTTTTCATAAATAAGTATGATTATGCAATAATATCCTATAATGCCAGCAACAAATTTTATAACTTTTTTTTAAACGAATCAACTATATTATATAATATAATATAATATAATATATATATATATATATATATATATATATATATATATATATATATATATATATATATATATATATATATTAGAGATAGAGATAAGGATCAGTCTTACTTTTAGAGATATAAAATTAAAGATAAAGTTTAATAAAATATATAAAAAATAAATTTAGTTGGTACTTTATTATTAATTTATTAAAATATTAGTTGGTATATTTAATTAAAATAATAATTTAGTATATTCAATATTTAATTTAGTATGTTAAATATTTATATGTTATCCCAACAAATTTCATATATATAACATAAATTGGTTATAACTAATTAAATTGCAAATATCAATAACCAACTACATCTTTTATCTCTTATCTATAATATTAATTATATTCTTTCATTCATTCACTTTAATACTCTCATATTCTATAATATCTTCCATTTACTTCAATATTCAATTATATCTCCATTCAATTTCATAAACAATTCAATGATAAATCCGTCCACTTTTTTCACCAACACTCACTTTTAGTAAAAATATATGGAAATTATTGTTATTTATTCAGTTAATTAGTAAATATTTATTACATAATTAAATTTATGATTTTGAAAATGATTTTAATGTTAAAGACTAAGGTTTTTACTTCTTGAATAGTAAGCAAAATAAAAGAATAAGTTTCTTATCATGTATTCATCTTATGGTTGACATCTAATCCCAACACAAACTACACATTGTATTGGTATAAGAAAAATCAAAAACAAATTTTTATTCATACATTCACGCATTGGCACAATCATGCATCATCTACATGTTATTCATCAAATTTAAAAAGGAAAAAAAAATCATAACACTTATTAACATCGTCATGTTTTTCTAATCTGTCAAATAAAAAAAAAATATTTTTACCTTTTGGATCGAAACTCTTTTAATTCATATAAATGATTATCGAATCATTTCTTTAAAAAATGTATAAATTTGTTTTAATTCATATAAATGATTATCGAATATTTCTTTAGAAAATGTATAAATTTGTTTTGCTTAATGTATAAATCTGTTTTGGTGATTCTTTGAGTTGATGGTCCTCTTTCAAAAATATCAATATACCAAATTCAAATTCTTTCAAAAAATCTGATTCTCTTTTTATGAATGGTCACTTATTTATTCTTATTTCATTTATATTGAGGTCCTTTATGTGAAAATGGTTGAATCCATCTTTCAAATAATAACATTTTTTTTTTCAAATTGGTATCATTTACATGATAATTGACAACTAACCCTGTCTTTCAATAAAAAAAACATATTTGTTAAATCGGTAAACTTTAAATTTAAAAAATTCAAAATTCAAAAAGTATGTTAAATTTGAACATTTGGAATTTTATATGTTTAATTTCAATTTAAAATGGATACATTATTTATTATTATTATAAAAAAAAAGTAAAAGAAAATGTAAATATAGATAATTAAATATATTAATAAAATAAATAACATGATTGTAAAGTCGCATAGTGGAATAAAATTACTTTTTTAAATAAAAGAACTGGATTTCAAATCTAACCTAAAACAAATTTATTATTTTTGAACAATTACCAATAATATAATGAAAGTTAATATTTTAGTCTTATAAGAAAAGTAATTTTATCATAATACGATTTGTTAAATGTATATTTCGTTGTCTTTAATAAAACTTTTAAGAAGTAGTCACATCTATCTATCACTATTAATTATATTGTCACAAAAACAATTAAGTTATATTATAATAATAATTAATATTATGTGATCATTATTAATTTATAAATATTTAATAATTTTATTATATGATATTTTAGATTAATAAACAATTATTTGTGATATATATATATATATATATATATATATATATATATATATATTATCATTTTTAAAATGAACTTTTGTGACAAATTGGAAGATAATTATAAATAATATATAAATATTGACAAAATTTATATTTATTATAAAATTAGTTACATTGTCACGAAAATGAAAATAATATCTATGAAAGAAATATCGTATATTCAAATCAGATACAAATTTAATACTTTTTATCACGCACACACACACACATATATATATATATATATATATATATATATATATATATATATATATATTTTATATATATAAAAATAAATTTGTTATACATTTATTGTTATTATTAAAACAAATATTTTAGTATTGTAATAATAAATAATTTATCACTAATAACAAATGAAAATGAATTTATAAATATTTATAATTTATATATTAATTATATTCTTAAAATAAAATAAATAATTTTATTTATGTTAGTATTTTAATGAAATTTTATGACATGTGTTTAGATTCTTTTTAATACAATTATTATGAAAATCTTTTAGTTTACCACTGTTATAGTTAATATTTGTCGTAAGTAAAAAGTTATTCACAAATAATAGAGGGCGACAAAAGTTGCATTTGTCACCAAATTCTTGTCTTGTAACTCATTTTTGTTGTAGTATTCTTATTTTTCATAAAATAATGAGAAATTAAAAAAAAAGTAAAATAAAGAAAGAAATCAATAACATAATTTTTAATATTTTCAATTAAAATAAAATAAAATAAAAATCAGAATAAAAATAAAATAAATATCTTATTTAAAACAAATTATTCTATAAATTAGAATAAAATAATGTATAACAATTAGAGGAAGGAATTTACTTTTTAACGTTGGTTTGGGAATTGGAGTTCTTGAGTCGAGAAAGAACACAGTTGGAAGAAAACTAACGCAGGGAAGGAGATAGAAAGAAGTGGAGAAGTGATCCAGTCGCAGCAGAACGGAGAGAAGGAGGAAGAAAGAGAAAGAAAGCCCGGAGAAGTAGAGAAGAGACTCTAAAAAGGTAATTTTATAATTTTTTTATATAATTTAAAATAATATTCGTAGTTTTTCTTTTAATATAAAAGAATTTATATTAATTCAAAGAAAATCTGAACCTTCATTTTATAACATCATCATTGTAGATATATCTGAACTTTTATTAGTTTTACGAAGTAACTTTTATGTGTTTTTTTTATTTAATTATATATTTTTTAATGTATGATTTTTCCCATTTAAATTAAAATATTATTTTTTATCTATAACAATATATAAAGATTCCTCTTTTTGTGGTCACATTTTAAAATATCAATTTTACCCTTTAAATATAATAATTTATTAAATTTTTAAAAATTAACAGTTAATTTTACAAGTTTTTTATAAAATCGAATGTCTATTTTTTTTTTTATTAATGGTTATTTTTTTATGTGTTCTGATATATTTCACTTTATTTTTAATAAATATAATTTTTATTCACCTACTAATATAATATTACGTATATTTAAAAAATGCATACACACGTGTATCGCATCTGTGTTTACGCTAGTAGTTATATAATAATAATAATAATTATTATTATTATAATATATGTCTTTTTATTTGAATTATATATTTTTATTTAATATTATACTAAAAATATATAATATATTATACTATAATTCATTTTTAATTGTGATATTATTATTTTTTTATATTAAAATAAATTAATCTAATAGAAAATTTATTTTATTATAAAAGATTAAGATAGTATATCTAGTGAAGTCATCAAAATATAAGATGAAACAAAATCTTTATAAAGATATATTGCAAAGTTAAGAAAGATTTCTGGTGATAGAAATAATAAGATTAAATAGAGTTTGTGGGATTTTTCTTTCTCATTCATATATCACCATTGTTTATTACTCATTATCACTATCGGCTACGATAAACTGGGCACGATTAAAGACTACTCTAATCTAAACAATCTAAAAACTGTATTAATAGTGTAATTTTCTTATCTTGTTAGCTTCTTGATTCACTTTAAAGTTTTGGCAGCAGAGTTTAGAAATTTAATGAATAAAACTGTTTCTGTTCTTATCTCAGGATAAAGAAAGAGGATGATATACACCGGAATTGACACGTTCTACCTCACCGACGAGCAGTTAGCAAACTCACCTTCTAGAAAAGATGGCATAGATGAAGCCACCGAGACCACCCTTAGAATCTATGGCTGTGATCTTGTCCAAGAAAGCGGCATTTTGCTCAGATTGTATCCTTTTGATTCTCTTCATTCTCATTCTCATCTTTCTTCCATGCTTGTTTCATAATGTTATTGTTACCTTAATTCTTAGACAGACCACAGTCAGTCATGGCGACTGGACAGGTTCTGTTTCATCGTTTCTATTGCAAGAAGTCGTTTGCACGGTTCAATGTCAAGGTCATTATTATCTTGTGATATATTATATTCTCTATTTTCTATGGATTATTATGCTCATAGCGTCTCTCTGCAGAAAGTTGCTGCAAGCTGTGTATGGTTGGCTTCAAAACTGGAGGAAAATCCTAGAAAAGCCAGACAAGTAATCATTGTTTTTCACGAGATGGAGTGCAGGAGGGAGAACTTTCCCAGGGAACACTTAGACTTATATTCCAAGGTCAGAAGCTTCTAATTTTTACTTTTCTTCACATTCTATGACATTCATTTCAATAATTCAGTTATTTCATATTTTGAATGTTTTCTTTTTTCTTTTTCTTCGTGAACAGAAATATGTTGATTTGAGAATGGAATTGAGCAGAACAGAACGACATATTTTGAATGAAATGGGGTTCATTTGTCATGCTGAACATCCTCATAAGTTTATATTAAACTACCTTGCTACCCTTAAAACACCTCCAGAATTGAGGCAGGAAGCTTGGAATATGGCTAATGATAGGTACATAATTACATATATTATTTTTTATTTTGCTGCTTGTGCGTTTCTGTGGTTTTCCATACATCCACAGTCGTTATACTATAACATTATTTTTTCTGGTTCGGTGACACTTTTTTCGTGCAGTTTGAGAACTACATTGTGTGTTCGATTTAAGAGTGAGGTGGTGGCGTGTGGAGTTGTATATGCTGCTGCTCGTAGGTTCCAAGTACCCCTTCCTGAGAACCCACCATGGTGGAAGGCTTTTGACGGGGAGAAATCTGGCATTGATGAAGTGTGTAGGGTTTTGGCTCACCTTTATAGCCTTCCAAAGGCACAATATATACCCTTCTGCAAGGATGGAGACTTTACATTCTCCAATAAATCACTGGAATCAAAGTCTCAATCAACACCACCAAAGGTGATACCCACTTCATCCACATCTAAACTGTAATTTGCCATATCACTGTATCTGCATCTGTGGACGGTTGAACCAATGTCCAAACTTGCATTATTGACAAATGTTTATACTGTTGTGGTCATAACATATTTTATTTCATTGACAATTTGTAGGATGTTCTACACCATAGTCCACTCGTTCATACCGATCCCTCTATGCCAAAGGGTCCTCAAGGAGAAGATAACGTTGAATCCATTGGTGGCAAGGGTGTTATGGTCAAGGTAGCCATTGATGAGGTCAAAGATTTTAAAATGTCTGATGATGAATCGAAAGGCATGGGTACTGACGGAGGGACAAAAGAGGAACAAAAGTCCAAGTCGGACCGTAAAACAGAGGTCACCGGAGAGACACGCAGGAACAGGTACAGAACAAAATCCAGACATAGGGATCGAGAAAGGGATTCTGATAAAGAACGACAACGAGAGGGTCACCGTTCTGCGAAGAGAGCAAAATATTCAGGTGTTTTTACATATCTATTTGGGTTTGTGCTTTTTTTTTTTTTTTTTTTTTTTCTGCATGTTAAATTAAGTTTTTGTGGTGGATGCAGGACATTCAGAGAAGTCAAAACGACATTGATCTCACACGGTATAATTTTGCATTCGTCAAGGAAGGAAGATCATCCACATGATATCATTGACGTTATTTAGAAGATATTTGAAGATTTACCTGTTTGGATCACGTCTTTGAAGATTTACCTATCATTATCCTTTAATTAGTGACTACCTTTTAAGTAAAGAGCATCTACAATATAAAATTTTAGGACTTTGTCTTTTAAACACTATGTATAATTACTTTTAGTCATATGTACAATTGTTGTTGTTGAACAGATAATGAAGTTAAATATTTTTATATAACTTGAAAGTATTCCTTAGGTTGTACCATCGGATTAAGTTAAAATTAGTAGATAGATAGTTATAATTCATATAGTTTAAAATGAGTAGATAGATAGTATTCCTCAAAACTTTATTAAACTTAAATCAAATATAAATCATTCATATCAAAACTAAAATTAAAACATCTTCATGACCTTTAACTCCCTCCATAAAGCATATTAATAAGAACACTATCTTCCCCTAGATATTAGATACACGAGAGCTTTTTCCACCACACCTTAAATTTGACCTAACTAAATATCCATCATACCCTTTAAAACTCATAGCTGACTCATAATCTACCAACACATATGATTGGAAATGCATCCTTCAACCAGAGACGTATCTTGACTAATAATGTTTGCGGAGCCGAAATAATATACTCAAAATTTGAAATATATATATTTAATCATTGCACTAGCACAATAAAAATGAACAAATAATTTAATATAATCGTATATCTATACAAAAATCACACATTTACAAAGAATTGTCATTAGTTCTTTCCCATCTTTGAACTCATCAATAATTGAATTAAAACTAAAATTTTCAACTATTTCTTTTTCAATGTAAATATAAACATATTCCAAAGAATTAATATAAAACATGTTCCTCTAATTGAACAACATGATCATTTGTATCATGATACATAAAGATAAGATATTAAATTTGTATTGTTTTCATCTTCACCCATAGCTTTCTTTTTATCACTATTAAGAAATAAATATATTCTTTCATTCTTGATCAATATACTTATTTCTTTTTTAAGTTTAAGATTAAAAAATAATTTATCATAATTTAATTAAAAAATAAAGATTAAGAGTTACTAAAGGAAAAAAACGATGACAATCAAGTCCCAATAAAAGGATGGCTATAAAAAAACAAGTAGTACAATCTTTTTCTCCTGTAATTATTAAGTTTGTATTTAACATGTCAGAGTATGAGATCAATATAATTTGTGAAAAACTTAAAAATACAATAAAAAATAAAATAAGAAATATTTTAATAAATATTTTTATTCTTTCTTACATTTGATTATGTTTTATTATTTATTAATATTAAATGTTATGTCCTGTAAAATAAGTAGAAAGATACCTAATTTAATTTCTTTCAATTTTTAATACATGTTACATATAATTTAAAAATTAAAAATAATTAAAAATAATTAATATATATAATATAATATAAGAAAAATAAAAAAATTGTGGGGGCCACGACCACCCCTACTCCAATTATGATCCGCCATTGCCTTTAACTATTAAAGAAATAAGTATAAGCATACAAAAATACAATTTCAAATTATAATATTGTACACAAAATTATAAAATTGTACCTAAAAATTATCTAAGCGAGTTGTCAACAACATTACTAGAGGAAGGTGAGAAGCATTCTCATTATAATATTACCAAAATCACTGCGAGGAGGGTTAGAAGCACTCAAACTGATATTTATGTTTGTTTTTCTTTCTTATTTCATCGACTGCGAAATTGCTGCATTTTCTTTCTGTGTCTTTCAGCAGTTCAAAGGTAGTTGTTAATGTAGCAGATAGCTTCAGTCTCAAGACATAATCATACCGAATATAGTTCCAGTTTATATTGTAAATAAGTGCAAGGGATGTATTGGAGTAGAATTTCTAAGAATCTTGAAACACTTTTTTCTGGATAAGAATACATTCAATTGAGATTTTTTACCGACTATAAAAGTCTATTGGTGCTAAAAGTATACAAATTCCAATAAGGTGTTTCTTGAGATGGACTTTAATAGATTTCATATAAATTTTTAGTAGGATATTTAAATATTACTCCCATAATAAATTTCCATCCAAACCCTGAGATATTCAAAGATTCTATCTTTTTCCGGTTCTAGATTTTTCTTTCTCACTCATAAACCATTCCCTCCTTGATAATAGAAGGATTTTTTATGTCAAAATATTCTTTTAAAAGTCAATCCAGTACACTTCCTAAATGTATTGTTGGACCATTTATAACGTCCTATTTAATTATTAAACAAAATTAAAAGAAACGTCACGCGATAAAAGTACAATAGTATAGTTTTGGAGTCCTTAACACAACCTCTACAACCTGGTACACCACGATGCCAACATAAACCATATACAATTCTAACAAAAAGTGTAGAGTATGAAAGCATAAAACGATACAGGGGCCGTAGCCCTAAAGAAATCATGAATAAAATGACTCCAGCCCAGATGGCTAAGCAGCGGAATCACCATTCCCTTGTTGACCACGAGAACCTCGCCCATCTGCTCCCATCAATCAAATTGATGATCATCGCAAGAAAGAACAGCCACATACAATACAACCATGCAACAAAACGGGTAAGCTAGAGTCAACAACATATTCATCATACAGTCAAATATATTTTCATCATCCCATATCCATATATCAGCCAAGCATGTTATGACTCTCCATTCAATACACTACGACTCGACTCGACTCATCCGGATACGTATAACTTAGTCGGATTCAACGGATGCTTGCACTTGTGGTGGATATCTCTGCTCACCCCCGAGCTGCTCGATCCTGAGCTAAGTATTACAAGTGTTACGATGAATCAAATTTCCCTCACCACAAGGTTAGTCCTTAATGAATTTCAGGCCTCCTGCTACTCTCACCACAGGAGTCAGTCCGCTCTAAGTGAGACTAACTGACTCCTTAGAGTGTCAGGATGCAACCTTAACTTGAATCCTTACCTAGTTATACAGATGGGGCACCACCATGGACACCCACTAACAGGGGCCATGGAATTACGTCCTGACCACTGAAGCACGACCCCGGAGGTCCCACCGAGAGACCCAAAGGAATTTACACGCTGACACGGACCAACATTCATAAATCAGAAGTAAAAGAATATTAAATCATATTTACAATTTCATACCAACCCCTGTGATTAATTCCTCATTCGTATCACATTTCGAATCCATGTCTCTGATCATCACCATCCCATGAGTCTAGGGCCTCATATATCAATACCATGTTCCTTTAGTTTCAAACCACACATTCATTTCACATGCCAAGTTTCCCCCAACCCCCATCATTCATCATTTATGAATCATGTCACGCATATATAGCAAACCATTAGGCATATTTCCATACACAGATTGTCAACACCCAATTTCGTCCGGGTAACAATGATAAAATAAAATAAATAATTAATTAATTAAAGTTCAATTGAGAAGAATAAATAAATAAGTAATTAAGAAAAGAAAAGAAAAAATATGTTTTGGTTTGAGAAAAATAATTATCTATTTATTTTATTATTATTATTGTTTTTTTTATATATTTTATTTTAGTTTTGTTTTATTTATTTATTTGTTTATTTGGGCTTATTATTTTGATTATTACATTATTTTTCTTTCTATTATTACAACTCTTTTTTTTTTACGTCTCTCATTCTAGTTTAATAAAAACAAAAAGGAAGAAAAAAAAAAGAGAGAAGGGAAAGGGGAAAGAAAAAGGTAACGTAAGGCCTCTCTTTTGTCAGAACCAAGCATGCTATGCTATCATGGTTTTGTATTGGGAAGGGTCTGTGGCATGGTCATGATGGCTGAAGGAGCAGGAAGCAACATCTGCTCTCAGTCTGGTCCCAAATTTCAAAATTGGAAGGTGCAGAGAGTTACATAATAAAAACGGTAAGTGTTCTTAAATCCTCCTTAGCTTGACTTGATGTTGCTGTTGATGTTCATGGATGTATGAATTAGAGCTTATGTTAACGTGATTTGATATTGATGTTCATGAATGTATGAATGGTTTGAGATGAGCATAGTTACATCTGCTATTCCTTTTGTTTATTCCCATCGCACATGCGTACAAAGAATAGTAAAGAACAGAGTACAATGGTTTTTTGTGTTTCTTTTTTTTTTTTTTTTTTTTTTTTATCTGCCATTGTTAAGATATGTTCTTGTTTAAGTGTTACTATTGTCCAAATGAATGCTGGAAAATAACCTCACATCATCTTGTTTAATTTCGAACTTTAATCGGTGGAACACGAATGTAAAGCTTTAGAAAGTAAGTACAATAGTTTTAGAGTCACTTACGTGGAATAGAAATCACTAGTTGAGCTTTTGGGACGGACTGGTTCGAGACAAGGACAAACCCTAGCAGAGCTCTAGCGTATCAGTTAGGGAAATGGCTGTGATTTTTGTGAATGCAAGGAAAAGTGGAGCGTTAGGGCAACTGGAACAGGTTTTATCAGTTGGGCCAGCTCTAGGCCCAAGCACAAGGGGCAGCCCTTTACTCTAGGACAGAAAATTAGTAAACCAAAATTAATGGGCCTTACACAATTAATTAGTTAGTCCTTGCTCTTTATTTGATCTCGTTTGTGGGTTGTGGATATATTGTCTGTAACATAATTTTGGCTTTTCGATTATGTTATATGTCTTCTTTCTCTATATTTCTTTTATATACAAGTGCGTCTTTACTTTCTTTTCAACCCCTGCTCTGAGCTTTTAGTTACCATGGGATGGTATTATAAGTGACATTTCTCCTTCAGTAAAACAGAATTGGACTGGCTGTCCAAAGTTAACATTTCAATACATATCCATTACAAACTACGGTAGTTCAGAATATTAGATATACAGGGAGAGTATTATGCTGTGGTGAGATTTCAGAATATTATGTTAGTTATGGACATGTTTTTGATGAGCAGTTAATAATGTTCTCAATATTGCATGTTACTTCTTTACAATTAAATACTAGATCTATCCTGATTGTCTATGGGCACGATTAATGATCAGTCTAAATTTAAAAATCATCACTGTAATAGTGTAATTGTTAGCTTCTTGATTCACTTTAAGGTTGGCAGTAGAGTTTTGAAATTTCACGAAAAAAAAAAAAAGTTCCTGTTCTTATCTCAGGATAAAGAAAGAGGGATGATATATACAGCAATTGAATTTTAAGTAAAGAGCATCTACAATATAAAATTTTAGGACTTTGTCTTTTAAAGACTATGTATAATTATTTTTAGTCATATGTACTTGTGTAAACATTTATGTACAATTGTTTTTGTTGAACAGATCATAAAGTTAAATATTTTTGTATAAGTTGAAAGTATTCCTGAGGTTGCACCGAATTGGTGATCGAATTAAGTTAAAATTAATAGATAAATAATTATAGTTAAAGTAGTTAACATTGAGATTATACAAATGAATGAAAGATTTATATAATTATAAATAATGAAATATGGATAGTTGATTTATTTTATAGAAACATATTATATATCATGGAACACATCTATAAAAAAATTAAATTAATTATTTGTCAATATTTAATCAAACTTAATTTACAAACTTTATCTCTTCCTTAAAACTTTATTAAACTTAAATCTAATATAAATCATTTATATTAAAACTAAAACTAAAAAATCTCCATCACCGTTATCTTCCTTCGTAAAGCACATCAATAAGAACATTTTCCTCCCTTAGATACTATATAGATATAAAGGATCATCATCTTAAGTTTGACATAACTAAATATTTATTCTCACAGTTTAAAACTCGTAATTGACTTATAATCTACCATTCTAAAACTCGTAAATAACTAAGACGTTGGTAGATGCTATCATGGTCTCCTCCTAATCTGTAATTTCATCATAAACTGCTGAGATGGTTCTTCTGGTGTTGGTAGTGGTGTTGCTTGACTCTCCACTTCATTCCTTGGTTGTTGAGTTGTTTGAGTTTCAGCAATTGTTGCATTCTCAGCAGTTTTAGCAGTTGGTGCATTTTCAGCAGTTTGGGCATCTGGTGCAGTCTCAGCAGGTGTTGTAGTCTGCTCATCCACAGGCTTATCTGAACAATTGTTCCTGTTATGCCCAATCTGATGACATATGCTACATTTTTTTCTATGACCTCCTTTGCTGATTTGTGTGTTATCCTTTCTCAACTCCCACTCTTCCAACCTTCTTTCTTCTTGGGTCTTCCTGGTAAGATCCTCTTATGTGGTGGATGGACGTCAAGATAGGGAGTTTTTTCCCATAAGACTTCGCCATTGACTAGAAAGATGATGGATTGATATATTTCTTCGTAGATGGATCTCTTGAAGCAGATTGGTATGAAGTCCTCACCAATAAGCAATTCCAAGAACCATGTCCAAGTTTCTTTATTTTCAACTTCCACAACAGCATACGCTAAGGGTAGTAACTGATCATTAGCATCTCTACCCACAACACTCAATAACTCACCTCCGTATTTTCCTTTTAAAAAACAACCATCCAAACCTATAATGGGTCTACAAAAGACAAAGAAATCTTTACATGATTTTAAACCGGAGTAAAACCTCTGAAAAATTGCTTCATCATTATCATTTCTCACTTTGATTTTTATAGTTGATTCAGGATTACATTTTAGTAATTCATGTGCATAGTCGTAGATTCTTTTATATTGCTCTTTAAAGTAACGCAATGGGGGACCACTGCTACAATCAATTACAAATAAAATAATGGAACCATTACACCAACACCGACAATCGACAAACAAACCAACTAAAATAATACCCCGCTGAACCCCATCTACAGACACAAACTACACAAAATCATGGAAGTAATCTAGAAACCATGCAGAACATCACAACAATCGAAAGACAAACAAACCCCAAAATAGAATTACGAAAATCCTAACCCACGAGCAAATACATCCCAGAAAACCCTAAACTCACTTACCTCGTTGATGATGATTAACTGGAAAATTGAAATGAAGAGCACAACTGCAATCCAATGATGAAATGACAAGTATTAGCTGCTTCCTCTGCAAATCCGAGCTCAAGAGAGACGAAGATGAAGAAATTTCCCCTAAATTAAAAAATTAACGTTAATTAGCCATATGTACGTACACGTAGCACACCCTAATACAAATTGTATCACTTATACAATGCTCCGTTAATGATTTAAACGGCGTTACAGAAGGACCAAATAAAACACGAATTGCGAAAATGAGGACCATTTTAAACATTCTGTCAAAATAAGGACCATCCGCAACAAACATTACGAAAATAAGTACTCCAAAAAGGTATTTAAGCCTAAATATAACTATTATGATTTATTATTCTCAAAATATTAGACTATTTATATCTCTTTAATGTTTTCTTTGAAAATAATAGAAAAAGATGTAAGAAGGTATTTTTATTATTTAAATCATACTTTATTATAATAAATAATTTAAATTATTATATACATTTTCCCTAAACTGGTAAGAGTTTGTAGAAAAGTTAATATAATTTAACTTGGGATTGGAGATAAAAAATAATAACAAATAGGAAGGAAGATAATTTGAAATGATTGAGGAAAAAATTATCCACATGAATAATGTCTAAAATACATTTAATAAGAAAATATTAAAAAACCTAATTAACAAGTTATTCTAGAATACGTGAGATAAAGACTTAATGGTACTTCTTTTTTTAATTTCAGTTGGAAAAATCTGTAATTTTGGTTATCAAACTCTGCATTCTACATTGCTTAAATTTAGTTTCTGTATTTTTAATTAATGAAAATTGGTTAAATACTTTATAGTTATTCTGACTTTTAATATTATAATGTCGTTTCATCGAACCATATCACGATTCGTTAAAACTATAAATTTATAGTATTTTTTACTACTTACCGATATAATTAACTAATAAGAATTGTCAAAAAAAGAAAAATCTAATAACAATGACATCTTCAATGGTACTACTAGCCTTCTATAACGTGAAAATCCATCTCGTGAAATGGCATGTCATTTGAACGCATTGTCCTCTCAATCATATTAGTTCGGTCTCCAAACTAAATTATTCAAATTTAAATTAGTCCCTTCACTTTTTTTGTTCGATAACTCGTAGGTTAACATGCATGCTCTTTCAGTTCTTTCCAAGATAATTTGCATAACATAGGTCTCAAGATAATTTGCATAACATAGGTCTCAAGATAATTTGCATAACATAAGTCTCAATTTCAGTAGATTGTGAATGGTTGATTCATTACTTAGGTATCTAATTTATTCAACAAAAATGTTTAAAAAAAAATTAAAGACTGGAAACAAGGACATTATGGCTGCAAACACAAATAGTTTAGCTTGGATTGATAATTGGTTATAATGATAAGAACCACTATCAAATAAAGTCTTTTTCGGTCAAATAATTTACCTAAATGTTGATTTGATTCCAAAGATAAAGAAATATGAGGTAGTCGTCACCCATGTTAACAAGACAAATCAAGAAACTGCCATACCAAGACAAAATCAGAACAGATTGACTAACAAAAGGTTACAGAGGATATTTCTGGGTTAAATCAAAATACAAAATGAAGAAATCATCTTTCCTTCAATTTCTTCGTGACACACACTTCACTCCCCTCGTTAGTAGCATGCAGCAGGTACATTTTACGTTCTTGACTACTAACCTTTGTCTCCTTGACCAACGTACTAGGGGAACCAGTTGAAGCAACGTTACTCTGTTGTTGTTTCAGCTATTCATCTTCAAATTACCCGAATCACCATCTTCAAAGAGATTAGAAGGCAGGGCAGCAGGATCAAATTCAAAAGATCCTCTTGGAACACCCTCCCTTTCATTACCAGACATCTTATAAGAAGGAACTTGATGCGAGAACCTATAAAGCTCATTAGGACGGACATAAAACTTGACCACTTTAGTCGCCAAAGTTTCCTGAAAGAGGCTAACAAATCCTTTCACTTTGTCCAGATAAGCAACAGCGATGCCCACGTTTTCAGAAAAATCTGATAAGATCTCCACATACTCAAGGTCATGCGGCACAACATGTTTATTTGGATTCGAACTCCATTTGATATTCCAATCTCTGAAAATTGCCCAAGTTTCTCCTTTACGGGGATATGCCAGATAAGAACGTTTGCCGGTTTGTTTTATGCACCGCACCTGATGAGAGAACATAGTACGATCTGTAGTTTTCTGAGAACTACCGAGTCTGAACTTACCGCAGGCAATAGGCAAATCTGCATCCTGCCAATCAAGCTCTTCTTCGTCATCTGGATCAGCCTCCAACCAAGTAATCTGCAACTCGAAAGGGGAAAGAACTTTCTTGACTATAGCATAAAATCTTGGCATCGCATCACTGTTATCATACACTGCCCATATTTGTTTAGCAGCAAAGCGACCCTCCTCCTTATCCATTTCGAAATCATTGAATTCTGCGTCAAAACAAGAAAGGATCTTTGGACTAGAAGGAATATTTGAACTCGGTGAAGAGCAGTTATACTCTTCTGACTCGGATTCATTCTCCGTGTTCTGATCAGCCACACCAGCAGTTGAAGTAGCTGGATTGTCGCTGTTGGACGATCCATTACTTGCCGGCTCAGTCTTATTCTCAACGTCATCGGCTTCAAGTGGTTCATTTTGTCGTGGCGATTCGGAAAGAATTTCGTGATCGTCATCTTCAGAGGTTTCTGTATATAAAACACGCTGTTTTTTCCTTGAAGATCTCCTTGCACCAGCACTTGAATGATCTAGATCATTTTCTCGAACATTAGCATCTCTCACCTTACCACTGTTGCTATCTTTGGAGCTTTTTCCTGAATCTGGTGCTGACTGCCTTACTCTCTTGCTTCCAACATTTTTAGAGGATTGTGGCTCCATGACCTTCGATGCAGGAACAGAGCCATCTTTACTCTTTTCACAATGAGCACCAACTCCAGCAGCACATTTTTTCATAGATGTAGTATCCGAACGCACAGACCTGGCAGTACGTTCTTTATCAAAGGGTTTCTGATCAGTGCTTTCTGAATCTGGTTTTGGGGGACCAGGATTTGGAGCCTCTTTCTGGAGATTTACTGAAGTAAACTTTGGCTGCGGCGGTGGAGCACCAAAAATAAATACTTGAGCTTTAAATGATTTCAAGCACTGCATACACAATAAGTTTGCGTACGCATACTGTATGCAGTACTCGAACTTAAAACTACAATGTGGGCAAGTTGTCCAGAATGTCATCGGTCCAGCTTGATTGTTGGAATCGGCGGGGTTTGGATAAGAATTCTTCTGATAATTTGTTGCAGTTTCATCACGCTTTGCAGTGAACACATTCCCATGTGAGTTATGTTGTGATTCAGAACGTTTCTGACATTTTTCTGCACCACGTTTTGCAGTGGATTTCTGCGCAGCACCTCTCACAGAGATTCCAAACCGGCTGTCATACAAAGAACGTTTTGTTTGGTCACTCAAGACCCCATTGGCTTGCCCAATCAACTTGAAAGCAGCTTCTGCACCAGCATACTTGTTCTTGTCAGGATGAAGTAGCAGTGCAAGCCTCCTGTACTGTTTCTTTATGATTGCTTCATCAGCCAATCTTTCAATCTGAAGTATCGCATACCAGTCCATGTCAGTGGCAGAGACCTTTTTATTCGCAGCATTGTGAACCTCACAGATGGTAAGGATCTGAGTAATGTTTTCAACATCAGCATAAAGTCTTTTAGCCTTGGTAGCCAACCTGAGTGCCTCCACAAATTCACCACTTTGCATTTTAACTTCGGCCATTTGCCTAGCCCTCACCGCCTCATCTTTGTTGCAGTCCATGAAGGAATTCAAATCAAAACCCAACCACCCTTATTTCTCTAACCTCGCTCTAAATCGTAGAAAGGGCAATTCCTGTAATTATACCTATTCCCAATACACAAGCAGCACAGTTTTCTCACACGATCAACACAAAATAACCCTAACGCGATGAAATTAAACCTAACTACGAGCATATTATTCGGTGCTTAAGAAAAACATAGTATATGTACGAATCACGCACGCGCTCACGAAGCATTTAATTACGCATTCGACAATTAAAAGTTAAGACAAAAGGTACCGACCTGGTTTTTGGAATACTAAAGAAACAGGAATCAAATGGGAAAAGCACTGAACATTAGAAAGCTTGGTTGTGGAAGTTGTTGGTTCGGAGAGAAACCAAAACCCTAAAATGTAGAGGTCCCAATCGAATGAAGAGAAACACTGCGAAAGCAGAGAGAGATAAAAACAAAGCCACAGGGCGCCTGAAAGCGGGAGCCAAGGTGCTACAGAAAAACAAATTTCAAAGACCAAGGAGGGAAGGGGAAAATGCTAAATGAATGGGAGGGAACATGGGATTTTCGTGTGTTTAAATTCAACATCAATTTTTTTTTTTCACAACAAATAAAAGGGCAATTTTGTAATCAAACACTTCATTTATTTTAATTTATTAAATTATAAATTTTATTTTGACTTTATGCAATTTTTCTTAAAATAAACAGAAACTTTTTTTTTTTTCATTTTAAGAAAAATTAAGATTTTTCGGTAGAATACAGAGAGAACATGACAATTAATAACATTATATAGAAGATAGAATATGACAACTTTCTTCCCTATTTTATTTTACTGGCTTTATTCTATTATGTATGTACTTTAATAAATCATAATCAATTGAGCCCTATTTATTTTTCTCTAAAACACGATACCGATAGGTTTAAATATGAACATCATTTCAATCAATAAGATTGAAAGTACTTAATAACATTTGTAAATTAATTAATTTTACATTTAAATAAAAATTGTAGTATTTTTATTAATTAACACCCCTCAAACTAGAACTGTAAAAATGGGTTAGATCCCGTGAATCAACCCGGTTCACCAGAATGGATTCTGGGTTCACCCGGGTTGTGGTGAGCCGGGTTGCCTCGCCAATCTGCAGATAAAAGGGTCATATAAGTGTTTTTTATTAAGGTGGACTTTACACTTGGGTCATGTTAGATTTTTTTTAGCCAACACATAAATAATTAGTATTTTTTTTATTTTGGTTTGTATTTGAATTATATTGAAGTTTATTTAGATTTTAATTAGAATTATAATTTAGTTTTGATTGAAAAAAAATTTTATTTTTTTAATTAAGTGAATCTGTGAGCCAAGCAGTGGTGGGTCGGGTCGGGTTCAAATTTGTTTGACTCACTAAAGAGTGAATCGAATTGGATTGGCTCACTAAATCATCCACCCATGATGAGTTGAGCCAGGTCAGACCGAGTTACCCGTTTTGAGAGCTCTACCTAAAACTATATATATATATATATATATATATATATATATATATATTTCTTTTATCAAAATAAGATTAATTAATTTGGGAGTAAATAGATATAAAAAAATAAGATTTTATTGAGAACTGAGAGTATCAGTTCATTTAATTAAAAAAATAAAACTATAATAACAATGGTAATATTTAAAAAAAAATTGTTATATTGTAAAACTATTGCTTTCGTTGTTTTTTTCTTAAGAATACCGTTCATTGATATTTCCTTTAACTCAAATATAACAGAAAAAAAAATGTCATTTCTCTATATAATGATAATTTTTCAAAAATGTTTTTATTTAAGTACAAATATCATTTCTCATAAATGTGATCGAAGATAATTTAAAAAATGTAGTACATTTTTTATTGTATAAATATTTTTTAAATTAACTAATACTTTAAGTTTGAAATGGCGTGATTTGGCTAAATTTCACAACAGGATTTGATAAATGATAAATTAATTTGAAGTATATAAGAACATAAAAATATAGTACATTTTTTATTTTAAAAATATTTTTAAAAATTGACTAATTTGTGTGAAATGGTGTAATTTGGTATATCCATGATAGGATTTGATAAATGAGAAATTAATCGGAGGTATACATAATATATTAAAAAAGTAAATAGTACTATTAACTCTAGAATAGAATCGAGAAATATTAGTGTATGTCTATTTTAAATCTATCTTTATCAATCAGATGTCTTTGAAGTGAATTATTAAATTTTTAAGAGTTGAGTTGCTTTTTGATAAGAAAGCTTTGAATTTTCAAGAAAAATCAAAGTGAAATTTCCTTGCAAAATACTCTTTTGAAATTAAGGTTGTTAAGAGTTTAAAAGATATGTATAAAGTATAAAACAATGAAGGAGAGATATTGATTAATTATTAAGTGTGGGTATTGAGTGAGTACTTCCTATGATGGTATGATATATTTATAGGCTTCTTGATCCCATGGATAAAGAAATATAGATATATTAAACAAACCTCATGGATAAAGAAATATAGATATATTAAACAAACCTTATTACTTAGGATCTAATACTTTTTTCAAAACTCTATAGTAGAATCGAGGAATATTGTATAGCTATTTAAAATTTGTTCTTATCGATTTTGGTCGAGATATATTTAAGGTGGATTACAAGGTTTTCAAGAGTTGAGTTATTTTTTTATGAGAAAGTTTTAAATTTCCAAGAAAACCAAAGCGAGATCCATTTGCAAAAGACTTTCCAAAACTAAAGTCATTAAGAGTTTAAAAGATTTATATAAAGTATAAAATAGTGAACAAGAGATATTGAGTAAATATTAAGTGTGAAAATTGAGTAAGTACACCCTATGGTGGTATCTATAGTTATAGGTTCCTTTATCCTATGGATAAAGAAATGTAGATATATTAAATCAACTTTTTACTTGGAATCTTTATTAGGATAATGGATTATTATATTACAAGATATCATTTGAAAGTTTAAGATATTTGATAATTTATTATTATATCATAAAACATTATTTGTAAATATCTTGAAGATATAATATAATATGATAATTAGTTATGTTTTCATATATTAGAGAAATTTCATGATATATTGGAGATATTTCATGATATATTGGAGGGTGGTACATAAAACCCCAAAGTTTGGATGTAGGTGAACCAAATTGATAAATGAAAAATTTTATCATTCACCAAGTTTTAACGAGTGACTTGCATATATGTGTCCATTTGGGCTTATACATTATGTTTAAACGCCTCTCAAGAAATCATTGAATGTGTTTCTATATGAGCTTATGTATTATGATTAAACTCTTTTGAAGTAGTTCTTGGATGATTTTTCGTCCTAACTTATATGACGTTTTAAAATGCTTTTAAGCAGTTATCATATATATTTCAATATGAGTTGTTGTGGTGCTTTTAGACGCTTTTAAGTAGTTCTCAAATATATTTCAATTTAAGTTGTTATAGCACTTTTAGACACCGTTAAGTAGTTCTAACAAATATTTAAATTCAAGCTCATGTTGTTGTGGTTAAACGTTTTTTTAGTAGTTCTCATACATGGTTCCATTTAAACTTGATTATAGCTTGTGGATGTCATTGCATCTTACTTTAGTAACCTATGGATATATAGATCCTAGTAGTAAAATGTCAAACTAGAAAGATTGTGTCTTGTTAAAATCTTATTTGGCAAAAAACCCAACTTAGGAAAAAAATATCAAACTAAGGAAAAAAAAATACAGATCTAGAAGATAATCAATTATCAATTATGTTTGAGATGGTGTTTATGATTTCCCGAGCATCATTAGGATTTTGTTGTTGCTTCCTATGCTCCTGTTTGGGTTGCGAGACAAACTCGTCTCATTGTCCTCGCCCTATACCCTAGAAACAATAACAAAAACCTTGGCCACATCCTTATTCACCCCATCTTTAGCAACAACAAGTGGTGCAACCAAGGGAACCTACATACCTCCCTTTTGAAGACATAATTGTTGGAGTAGTTCCATCATCTTGGTCATAGAGATGAATGGGCTTACCCCACAACAATGATAACTATTCAAACGTTCACAATTGTTATTGGTTGTATGGTTCACATAGTGCCATATTTTCTTGATTGTGCCACGTGTTGGTGGTTTTTTATGATTATTTTGTGGAGGCAAGTTAAAGTTTTACTTGTCCTAAGTGGCCAACAAATGTTATTACCGAAATTTTGTTAAGGTGGATTATGAGATTTTTAAAAGTCAAGTTATTAAGAGAAACAAATGAGAGATTCGTTTGCAAAAGATTCTTTAATGATAAAGTCAGTAAAAATTTAAAATATGTGTACAATGTATAAAATAATAGTAAATGAGAGATATTAAGTGTGAGAGTTGAGTATGATAGTTGATTGAGTACTCCATGGGTGAGATGTTGTATTTATAAACTTATTGGACCTATGGAAAAACATATATAAATATATCAAACAAATTTTGTTACTTGATCACTTGATAAAATTCAATTAATGATAAAACTCGTTTATTTGTCAATTTGAACCACATGCATCTCATTTATGGATTTTGAGCTTGGAAGACTGATATACTACTATCCAATATATTATGAAATAACTCATTATTAGATTATATCATATCTACAAAATATTTACAGATAATATCTTATAATATAATAATTTATTATATAATATTTTTAAAATAATATCTTATAATATAATAATTGATTATCTAATATCTTAAGATGCAAATAATATCTTATAATTTCTTATGATAAAATAATTGATTATTTTCATAATTGATTATTTTCACAAAGATCCTAAGTAACAAAATATATGTAATATTTTTATATTTGTTTATCCATAGGTCTAAAAAGCCTACAAAAGGTATCTTACCACAAGAAGTACTCACTCAACTTTATTACAATATCTCTCATTTACTATTTATACTTTATTCATACCTTTTAAATTATCTTTGCAAGTAAATTATATTTATGTTTCTGTTTGAAATTAGAACTATCTCGCTAGGAAACATCTTCAATCCTTGAGGATCTCATAATCCACCTCAGCCAAAATTGATAAATACAAAATCTTATAATATGAAAGGTGACAATGTTATATTCTTAGGAACAAAAATATTTTTCTAATATATTTTTTTATTTGCACTATATCACACCTTTTCCAAATAGTTTTTATTTAAAATATTGCAAAGAATACAAATACTTACGAAACAAATTTGACAAGAACATTCCTAAAAATAGAATTAAATTTATAAAACAACTTAATCTCTATAAAAGTTTAATATTAGAACCAACACAAACAAAGTATTACTCTCCCAGCATGATTTATTATATATTAAGATAAGATCACCAATATTCAAAAAATATTAAACAACTTTTTTTTTCTAAAATTTTTAAAATGCTTCATGACACTATATTATTTAGATAAAGAATTTTGAAACAAATTGAAATTCTAGAATTTTATTAAAGTAATTGAATTACTTAAAATTAAAAAAAAAAAATCAAATTTAACATAAAAATTAAAAATTTGAAAATCTTTATTTTCTTAAATCCATATTTTGGTTTTCAAAGTTTAAGTTAACCTAGATCTAATTCACTTGACTTAACATTCATACTTACTTAAGATCGATCCAACTTAGTTTGACATAATCTCAACTTAATCCAACTTGAACTTACCAAACCTAACCCAATTTGTCTCAATCCCACATGGACTTAAGTTGACCTAGATACAACTCGAACTAGACTTGATTAAACTTGACTCGACACAGACCTAGCTCAACTTGGTGAAACATGTCCCATGTTGACTCAACTTGACTTGGACTTGATCGACTCAACTCAACCTAGGCCTGAACCAACTCAACTCAACTTAAGTCCAGGCTAATTCTACTTAACCTTGATTGAGGTAGACTCATGACTTATGCTCAACTTGATTTGATCTTGGTTGAACATGGTTTCACCTCAATTAAACGTGATTCAACCAGACTTGGATGAACATGGTCTCACCTCAACTTGGCTCGATTTGGACATGGACCGACTTCGCTCAACCATGCTCACTCACACTGACTTTACATAACCAAACCTAAGTCAGTTCAACTTGATCTAGGCTTGGAAAGACTCAACTTGACTTGGTCTTAATTAGATTAGGACTAACCTAGACCTAACCTAACTTGATTGAATGTATGACTTAAATGAATGTACACCTGGCGTGACTTCACTAAATGTGGTATGTCCTAACTCTACTTTATTAGACCTAGACCCAAACCTACAAGGTTTGAACCAATTCTACTTTACCTGGACCTAAACCAACTTAAACCATGGCCAACTCGACTTAACAAAAGCCTAAACCTACTTGACTCAAATTGGACCTAAACTAACTCAGCTCTACAAAGAATTAGTTCAACTTGGTTTGACTCTAATTTGAACTAACTTGACACAACCTTACATGAGTTTAATTTAATGCTATCTTAGGATCTAGTATTTCATAACTTAAAAATGACTTTGCTTGACATAAATTAAAAACAACTTTTACCAATACAAAAAAAAATAACATCAATAAATTTTGGTGGTAATTAAAATACTTTATCCAAACAAAAAATTTAAAATTGACTATACTTGAATTGTTTTATTTAAAACAAACATTTGAAAAATAAAATAATTTGAAATGATATATATTCAAATCCAATGTATTTGAATGTCTTCAAAATTGTAAAATTTCTTATTCAAACACAAGTAAAGAGTTTTACCTCTGAATAAGTAGAGGGTAATTTGATCTTTTATTCCTAATCATTGAATCGTTATATATATATATATATATATATATATATATATATATATATATATATATATATATATATATATAAATTTAACTAATTATGTGACCTTTTCCTGAAGAATTGTATAACAGAAGTTTGACAGTACTAGTAAATCAAACAAGCATGCTAAATTACTTTCCTTGCTCAGTGCACTGTAATACCAACATGATGCATCAAATTCAGTACAATAAAACTGTTGGCACTTATAAAAAGCTTTTACCCTTGGAAGGGACTGTAAAATCCTCACCTTCAGAAGTTTCCACGCATCAAACATGCTGTTGCTTTTGTCTACAAGATCTCCCTGCATCAAGTCCTGAATCTGGTGCTGACTGCCTAACTCTTTTACTTCCAACATTTTTAGAGGTTTGTGACTCCGCGCCTGTGGATGGAGGAACACAGTCATCTTTACTCTTTTCACCTTCAGAATTAGCCCCAACGCCAGAAGAACATTTTTTCATAGACATGGGATTTGGCCTCACAAACGTACTACCATGTTCTCCTCCACCAGGGTTTCTTCCACCAGTACTTTCAGAGGCTGGTTTTGGGGAACCATGCGTTGGATACTCCTTCTGGATATTTTCCAAAGGAATAGCACGAGCTTTAAATGACTTTAAACACTGTTTACAGCGTATGGTTGCATTCACAAACGGCATGCAGAACTGGTATTTAGTATTACAATGTTGGCAACATGTCCAGAATGTCTTCGGGACAGCTTTCTTCTTGGACTCGGCGGATTTCGGCACAGGGCGGCCTCTCACAGAGACAGCAAACTTCTTGTCAAACAAAAAACGTTTTGCTTGGTCACTCAAAACACCATTGGCTTGCCCAACCAATTTGAAAGCAGTTTCTGCACCAGCAAACTTATTCTTATCAGGATGAAGTAGGAGTGCAAGCCTCTTGTACTGTTTCTTTATGGCTGTTTCATCCGCCAATCTTTCAATCTGAAGAATCGCATACCAATCCATTTCAGTGGGAGAGAGTTGTGTCTGTGCAGCATTGTGAACCTCACAAATCGTAAGAACATGGCTGATGTTTTCCACATCCGCATAAAGGTTTTTGGCCTTGGTAGCAAACTTGAGAGCCGCTTGAAATTCACCTCTTTGCATTCTAGCTTCAGCAATTTCTCTAGCCCTCAAAGCCTCGTCCTTGTTGCACTCCATAGCAGAATTCAAATCAAAATCCAACCGCCTAAGTTTCTATAAACCACACCGTAAAACCTAGAAAGTAAAATTTGTGCAATTTGACCTATTCACAGTCCACAAGAAGCACCGTCATTTTCACCTGTTTGACACAAACAACCCTAACACGATGAAATTGAAATTATCTACTAACATTTCATGCAGTGCTTAAACTAAACATAGTAGATCTGTGAATCGTGTACCAAATGCGTCGATTATTAAACAGAAAACAGGACAGATAAGAATCAAATAAAAATAGTACCTGGTTTGGAATGCTAGACATGAATCAAAATTGAGGAATCGAGGGATTGATTTTCACATACTGGAGAAAAACAAGGCTTCGTTCTGGAGTTCGTTGATTCTGTGACGAGTAAAAGAAAAAGCAGAGATGAACTCAGTGACGTTGAGATGTTGGAAAAGAAAACCAAAATGAAAAAAACCCTGAGCAAGATAACAGACAGATATAAGGAGAGGGCACTTTCTCGCGGGAAACGAGGGGGGAAAAGCTGATGCTTAATGCTTTGATACAAGTAAGTAAGGGGAGAATGAAAAAAAATAAATAAATAAAAATAAAAAATAAAATTATTTGAATTGAGAAAAAAAAATAATGAAAAGCTTAACATAGATTTAATTGACATGATAAAATAACTTTAATTATATATTAATATAGTTAGAAAATAATTTTCAAAAGGAATTTTTAAAAATAATTTGATGTGAAAGTAAATGTTAAACTAAAATAGAAAACTATTATAAAACTTTAATAAAAAAACTATAAACTCCAGAATAAAAATATATTGAAATGAATAATCAAAATTTAAATTATTTCATTTTGTTATTTATTTTATTATAATATGATAACATGCACTTGTAAATATTTAGTTATCATTTATTTAAATAAATAATTTTACTGAATTGTGCAATCAAGTGTATCTTTTTTTTTCAAAATCTTGGTTTACAAAAAAAGAGTTTAAATATATTTATAATCTTTTCACTTTTAGGCCAAAATACATTTTGCTTTTGTCCAAAACTTTGAAACACTTTCATCTATATACTTTATCAATTAATGGATTTCAAGTCTTTTATCGTTTAATGACTTTAAACAATTGATGATGTAACAAATGTCGGTATAATGTATATGCCATGTATGTTTGTGTGACTTGACAAATGTGTGTTTGTGATTAGAGATGTCAAAAAAATTTATATTTGTGAAAAAAAACTCGTAACGGATAGAAAATTGATATTGTAAATGGATATCCGCGAATAACAGGTACGAATATTTCTAATACCTACACGTTAACAGAGCGGGTAATGGTATCATAGTATTTGTACCCGTGGATATCCATACCTACTATACTCTAATTTAAATTAAAAAAATAAAAAAATATGATTAAAATATTAATATATTGATTTTGAATGAGTTGTTTTTTTACCAATTAGTTTTTAAAAAAATTTCATTTATTTGTAAGCTATCATTCAACACTATTTAAATGAGTTTTTTGGACTTTGTTTAAAATTTATGAATGTTATGTATTGTATTTTATTTAAATTTACAATTAAAATATGTTGTTAAATATTTTTTCTATTTTTTTTTTGTAAATACTTGTGGGTACCCTTAGATATCTGTGGATATTAAAAAATTATATGGGTATCCGTATATATGGATACCCGATGGATATAGGTATAGGTACAAGGGCATATATTTATGCAGCGGGTAAAGTACGAGGAAGTTACTACTCGTACCCTACCTGCCTCATTGACATCCCTATTTGTGATAATGCTCTCTCAACTCTTTTGATTCTCATTCCTTTCTGTTCCATGGTCTTTCCTCCCATTCCTCTGTGATCTCCCTTGCCATCTTTGAAGGAATATTTCTTCACTTTCTTTCTTTTACTAGATTTAGTTTCCTTGTCTTAGAATAAATTTAAACTTATGTTCTTTTATATTTTCTTTTATGTTTTTGTAAGTTTGACTTTTGACATATTTTTTAGGACACCCTAATTAGGAAGGTGAGAAGCCTAGTCCAACATGAGAATTACTCTTTTGACACCCAAAGCTTGCTAAGGGGTGCACTTAGATGGATGAATAAAGGTCTTGGAGTTTGGTCCAACGCCTTGGACGAATTTTGAAGTGGAAATGAGTCTTGGTTGACCTTTTAGAAGATCAAGGTCATGCAAAGAGAGCCTTAAAGAGTAAGGAAGACTTTTGTTAACCTTCTAGATGACATAGGAGAGCATGGACGGCGTAGGTTTAGCTTATGTTGTCATAGTTTCTAAAACATAATATTTTGTAGGTTTAATTATGCCTTTGATCCCCATTTTGGAGTCAAAATCTCAAAATGGTACCCAAATTTTTAAAAGTCTCAAAATGGTCCCCTTTTTTGTTGAAACGTCTCACGTTTGCCCTTGCCGTTAAGTCAACGTTGACGCCGTTAGAGG
>Ga0214542_1001902_pt1 | contig 43204 bp, 21 predicted proteins | sample CNSS1metaG_FD_160096 | JGI IMG/M metagenome (GOLD analysis project Ga0214542, IMG submission 160096) | Root nodule microbial communities from cowpea collected in UCLA plant growth center, Los Angeles, California, USA - CNSS1 | ecosystem: Host-associated > Plants > Roots > Nodule | place: USA... | reverse complement strand
GTAACGGGTACCCGCGGGTACGGATAGTATGATACCCGTACCCGACCCGTTTATAACCGGGTATTAAAATACCCGTTACCCGCTACCCGCGGGTAATAAATACCCGCGGGTAGTAACTATCCGTCGCGGATTTTATCCGCGGATATCTGCGGGCACGGGTATTTTTGCCATCCCTAATGATGACAAGTAAGAAAAATTCTCTCACACGCATTATATTCTTATTTTGTTTTTAATTATATTTTAAAACTAAATTTTCTTATAAACGTATATGAAAAGAGTGTTCATTTAATAAATTATTGAAATACAATAATTTTTTTACTGGTAAATTTTGATAACTTGAGATGTTATTTTTTAAATAATTTTTAAATATAAAAAATAAAAAAAATAATCATTTAAAAAATGTCATCTTATATTATAAATAAAGTTATTAAATTAGTTATAAAAAAACATTTTTGTTTATTATTATTGAAATATTATACGTGATTACTGTGTAATCATATATGTTATTGTTTTTTAAAATCTCTATTCCAGGACACGACGCCAAAATTTAAAATAGAAATTAACGTTAGATAGCGTGTTTACCTAATTTTTTTTTGTCTTTTATATTTTTTCTTGTGACACACATTGGTGTGAAATCTTAAATACACCTCCCACTTCACATCCAAAAAAATCACTTTGTTTCACCAACTTCCAGTTATGGTCCAGTTAAAGTTGTTTTTTTTTTCTAATAGAAAATCATATACATATATATTTTTTTTCTCTTATAAAAGAGTTTATTGGAAAATTTGTCACATACGCATTTAGTAGCTTTCGCATTGTGTAGTTGGATTTGAACGAAATTAGGTTATGTGGACCAAAATAATGCCAACGGCGATCGAAGTTGGAATGAGAATCTTCAATGCCTCCAAATGTTTTTTTCTGTCGGTAGGCGTCATAGTAATGGAATCTATGGAAATAAATCCTCAATCTTACTTCAGATTTTGGATTCACATAAGGAATCAATCAGGCTTCGCAAAAAAAAAAAAAAAAGATTATGGATTGATGAAAGGAATTATGGATTCACAAAAGAGTTGTGTTCAAAAAATACTGTGATTTCAAATTAAGCAAAGTTAAGGAGTTGAGATTCAATCAAGTGCATTAAAAAGTTGGATAGGAAGTTTCTATCAGGAATTGAATAACATGCTTAACCAATAAAAATGAAAACAATTTATTACATAAATGAATCCTCTCAACTATATTAATAAATGAATCCTATCAACTATATTAAATGCTTACATTTATTTTATAAAATTTAACTTTTCCTAACTCCATGTACAACGTTTCTTCCTTAAAAATAACGTAAAATTATTGTGCTGTGGCGCCTTTCCTTAAAAACAACATCAAATTATTGTGCAGAATTATTGTGTTGTGGCGTCTGTGTGTACGTATTTTTTTAATATACATGTGATATTATAATAGTAGTGGATGATAATGTAATGTTATTAAGTTAATATATAAAATAAAATTATATTTATTAAAAGTAAAGCGAAATATATCAGAAAAGGTGAGAGAATAATTGTTGATAAATAGAGAAAAAGAGAAGAACAGAAATAGACGATTTTATAAAAAAATTTGTAAAAGTAACGGTCAATTCTAAAAAATTTAATAAATAATTATATTTTAAAGAATAAAATTGGTATTTTAAAATGTGGACACAAAAAAAGAAATCCTCTTTATATATTGTTATATAAATTGTGACAACTTAAATAACTAAAACAATAAATAAAATAAAAGTAGTGAATTTATACTTTTAGATTTTTTAAAATAATTTATTTTAAAATATTATAATTTTGGAATACAATTTTTATTAATATTTTACAAGAACTTTTATTTAAGTTTAAAATTTATTTTAATTCTAATTTATATTTTAATTTTTTTCATAAAAAATATTTTTAAAAATTTATCTTACAAAAATAGTTTCTAAATATATTAATATTCAATAAAAATCATATTATAACATAAATCAAATTATTGTATCCTTCTCCCCATTTCTCTTCGCTTTCCTTTAATTCTTACAACTCAACTTTCTAGTCTTTTTCTCTTCCTCTTATTTTCTTTTTTTCTAACTCGTTTTTTATTTATATATGATAGGAAGATACCAAAAGGTTATTGTTATTGAAAAATGGCAAGTGCACCACCGGCCACAACGTAGTAAGTAATAAGTATTTTATCATTCTTTTCTAAAGGATTTGTGTAACACAATGGAAACTCTTTTTTGTATTTTTATCAAACAATTGTTGTGAAATAAGTATTTTATCATTCTTTCGTAAAGGATTTGTGTAAAACAATGGAAATTCTTTTTGTATTTTTATCAAACAATTGGTGTGCAACAAGAATTTAACATAGTGTATTTACAATTTGTCAAGATTAGAGTTCAACTACTTCATTTTCACGCATTCTAAATAATCTCAATTCCATATTCATGTTAAAATCAATCAATAATACTCCAATCCTATTCCTATATCCTTTGAGCCTATGATCACTCATCAAGTTTCAATCCCTTGAATCCTCAACAAGTAAAATCATGCATTAGTTTTAAGAGTCTAAGATTACTAATGAACCAAGTTTTATTCCTAGATACAAGCATCCATTAGGTATTTAATTTCAAGTATAGATTCTAAAGATATTTCTCAACACCTCATCTTCGACCAACGACCAGATTGCTCGCCCAACGAGTAAATGTTCGCCTAGCGACTCCTTAGTCAAAAAGCCCCTGACTTAGAATTCGCCCAATGAGTGAATGCTCGTCCAATGACTCCCAAGTCAGTGAGGCTCTAATTCGCCAAGTGAGTAGATGCTCGCCCAGAGTCTGCGTATTTCTGCAAAATATGATTATGCATAATTGTTCATTTCCAAAGCATACTAATTACAATTTCACAACATTTATGAACTCAATTTATCACATTTACAGTACTAATCTTACAATATTTCATAATCTCATTATACAACCCAAATCATGTAAATTTGATGATTTAACCTCCAATTCAACAGGTAAAACTCATCACACAACTCAATCATGCTAGCAAATCACAGTACAACAGTGCAATTAGAAATTCAAACATGTATACAAACTTAAAAAAAAATAGTGCAATTAACTTCCCTTACGTGTTATCATGCTCAAATATATCTGTAAACGTCAAACATCTATAACTCTACAGGATGCTCTATCTACACAAAGAAACATCACAAGAATGATCAGAACATATCACTGATCAACAAAGACTCATACAGAGACTCATATTGATGATTAAAAAGACGCATGCAAGCGAAAGATGACTCACATGCAACAAAAATAGAAATATACTAAAAAAAAGGTTGAAACTCAACTTATGCAATTGGAGAATCTGATAGGTCCAAATTGAAGAGTTCGTCGCGATGATTACTTCTATTTTCTCAATTATTCAATCATATGACCAGATAAAAGTCCAATAACTTTAAAAAAGTAATTTTTAGAGACATAAAATATTTTAAAATAACAAAACTCTTTTATAACATATTTATTTATACTAAAACGTTTTAATATTAAAATAATCGAATCTCAATACTTTTAAACCACTGTGACTTTTAAAAATACCATTTTCTAATATTTTACAAATAATATATATGTGTTCTTGCTCTATTTATCTTCAGTTTCGACTTTTTTCTGTTATTGTTTTCCTTTCTATTTTCACTTTCGTAGACAAATTAAGCACTACACTATTCTTGATCTGGTCCCTGAGCACAATAGGGTTCAGCAAGGAAAAGTATTTTGTAGTTATCTGTAAATTGTACATGATAAGATTATGTTTGGTGTGTTTCACAGCCACATTTCCGTGATCCATAACATTATTTCATATTTTAAAAAAATATTTTATGTCCATGTATTTCTCTTGATAATTCATGCTGTTAAATATATATATATATATATATATATATATATATATATATATATATATATATATATAATATTATGTTCTTTATTTCTTAATGAAATCATTCCTACATAATATTATTGTAAATAAATATATATTTTTGAGATTTTCTAGCAATACAAATTTAAATAAATATATATATATATATATATATATTATAATTTCCATCATTCATAAAGTAAACTTCTACGACCCAAAACATTTTCAAAACTTATTATTCATAATTTTAATGATATATTCATATTTTAAAGCATAATGACAAATAAATACTACAAACAACATACGCGTGAAATATTTCTTTCAAATTGTTAATAGCAGTAGCAAGGATCACCAAGTAAGGAAGATGTTGACTATGATACAAAAAAAATTAGATAAAATCTTATTATTTTACTAATTTCATCTGATGTATTACATACAAAAAAGTTATATTAAAATTTATTATTTTATTAATTTCATCTAAATAAGAATGTTCATTCGAACAATGAATGTTCATTCGAAATCATGAGATTTACTTTTGACACGTAATGAAATTTGATTTTATAATAATCTAAATGTTTAGTTATTGTTGAATATAACAAATTTTTCTTTAAAATATCAACTTTATCTGAAAAGGCATAGTTTAGTATTAAGTTAAAACATTTACCTTTAAGTTTTATAAAGCGAAAATATCTGAACATAATTTTTAAAACAATCAATTTTAACCAAAATAAATTTTATAAAGGTCTTTCTAAACATGTGGCTTGAGGGTAAAAAATAGGGGTGGCAATGCGGGCCGGCTCGCCCTGCATAAGGCCCGCACACCGCGGGCTGGCCCGCCCCGTCCTGCATATTTTATGCGGATCGCATACTCTGGCCCGTCTCGCATATACATTGGTCCGCATTTTTTTTTAATTTTTTTTTATGATAAAACTTTCAATGTTTAAAAATTAGGAAACTTTAAGAAGTTCATAAAATTAAGTAAAAACTTTGGGGAATTAGATGATAAATTGATAATTCAACATTTTCATCATATTCATACGATGACATATACAATGTATTTTTTAAATTTTAGCACATTAAAAATTACATAATACTTGTCTCTTCCAGTTATACAAGAATTTGAAACATTAATGCAAGAGTCCATAAAATAATTAATTAATATACACAAGTGCAAGTTTTTTTTTTTTTAATTTTATGCGGGCTTGCGGACTTGCGGGCCGGCCCACGCGGACCTGCAGGCTCACTACCCTAGCCCGCCTCGCGTTTTTTCTACGGGCCTGCGGATCGGGCCTGCGTACCAGACCTTAATTGCCATCTCTAGTAAAAACTCTTTTATCTTTGTCAGTTGGAATTTGGTTTAGGTTTAAATATGAGACAAAATGCAGTTTTAGGTGAGAAAAACGACTTGAAATTTAAAGAGAAAAAAAAATAAAAACTTTTGCTTTAACCAAAGACAGTTTTAAATCATCTCTTGGATTTTCTCTAATTCAATACTTTCTCGCATAAAATCAATTTAATTAGAAGTTTTCAAATTATACTATCATTAACGTGGTTTTTATGTTTTATGTATCGGTTCATGGTATTATCTTCAATTCAATCATAATATTTAAAATTTTGATGTAATTAAGTTTTAATTCCTTTTAAAAGAAAACTAAATGATATTTAAAATATTTAAGTGAAATAATTTAATTTATAAATTTTATATATATATATATATATATATATATATATATATATATATTTATATAAGTTATAATTATGTTTAATTGTTGATTTAATATTTTTAAAAAAATAAATTTAGTCTATTTAAAAGAATTTAAAATTTTAAATATAAAGACAAAATTGAATTTAAGATACTTTAATAACATAAATCCAAAACACTAAAATCGATATTAACACGACATTACAAGGACCTGCCCCATGAAAAAAAAACTAAAAAAAAAATTCAAAAATATCATGAATTATCTACTGATATGCGAAAGAACACCGTTAACGTCACCTCAATTTAATTGCAAATCCAATAATTTTAGCAAAATTAAAACTTAACCAAAATAAATAAGAATTAATTAAATAATTAAAACAAAAAAAAAAGGATTTAAAAGAACTACTTTGCAGAAATATAATTTAAGGAAATTCCATTTGATTGTTCCCAAACAATCACGTAGGCGCAAATGGAAAGACAGTGTGCGTGGTGAGTAGGAAGAGTGAGCCCAGTTGATTAACTTTTGCATTCATTAATCATTTATTTATCCATTCCACCCCACAATACTACTATTTTCACGAAGAAACATCATTGATAGATTTAACAGCTCCATGCTTTTTTATGTCTTTCAGAAATGCATCAAGATTCCTGGCAGAGGAACCATTTGCAGCCACTGCAGCCTCTGCGGCCTTCTTCCACTTCAACGCCTTTTGCTTTAACTCCTCTGCTTTTGGCCCCACCGTTGCTTCCAATAACCGCTCCTTCACCTCCTCTCTGCTCACAAGTTTCTTCTCCGCCTGCCCATAACCCAGTTTAATGGCCACACCATAAACATCCACCAAGAACTTTGCATTTGTCACCTGGTCACCCCATGCCGGAAATGTCAACATCGGCACTCCCAATGTCACACCTTCCATTGAAGAATTCCAACCACAATGTGTCACAAAACATGCCACCGAACCATGACCTAACACTTCCTCTTGTGGGCTCCACTGCACTACTTTTCCCTTCTCTCTTGTCTCCTCCAAGAACCCATCAGGAAGAACGTAAGGTGGAAGTCCAAACTCCTTAGCCGGTGGTTTCAGAACCCACAGAAACGAAACTTCAGACTCCAATAATCCATGCGCTATCTCCGTCACTTGTTCTTGCGACACACACACAATACTCCCGAAGGAGATATACACCACAGATGTCGCTGCCCTTGAGTTCAACCACCCTATGCAATCATCGCTCTTTAAGAAATCACCACGAATCTCACTTGTGTCTGTTGTTGTTGGGATCTTGAACAAAGGACCAATGGGTCTTATGTTCACAAACTCTGAAAGATAGTTTATGTAATCACTCTCTAGTTCCTCAAAACTATCCACCAGCACACAGAATGGCTTGGACAAGTTCTTAAATTGTTCCAATATAACTGTCCCTAGAGCTGGATATGGGGTAAAAGGATGCAGAAAGTCTGGAACTTCGTTGTACTTAAGGAGAACAGAAGGCAATTGAACATCAAGATAAGGATTAGCATGAGAAGGAAAAGGTACCAGTTTGTGGAAATAACTGTAGTAAGCAGTGAAGACAGCAGCAGATTGAACCCATAACATGGCAGAAGGAATACCATGATCAGCAGCTACATCACAAACCCATGGAACAAAGGGGTTGTTTATGATGCATGAAATTGGATGGTGTGCCTCCGCATGCTCCTTGATCACCTGGGAAACATATTGCCTCCCAAAATGCTCAACCTGAACACTGAAGTCACTGAGAGTTTTCGTCTTGGAACCATCACCATCACCGTTCGTCATGCCACCATCTTCAAAGAACTCGAACTTGAGAAACCCATCGGCGATTGGAATGACTGATTTGTGAGTGATGTTGTTTGCAGTTCGCATTTGTTTGCCAGCTAGTTCTGTGGTGGAGAAGGTTACAAATAAGCCCTTAGCAGCAAGGAACTTAGCAAGTCTAAGGAAAGGGTTTACGTGACCTTGTCCTGGGTAGGACACCATGAGCACATGAATCGGAGCTTCGGAATCCATCTTTCACTCGGATTTTGTTTGTTTTCCTTAGTATGTATATAGTAGTTGTAGCAGACAGCGATTAAATAGGAGGAGAAAGTGGTGTTGCGGGTGGTCTCTACCCTTCTGCAACACGGTGTTCATACACAGGCAACACATATAAAGAAGTAAAATATATAATTTTTTAATCGACTTGGAATGATTGTGAAAAATTAAGGAAAGAAAACTATTGACAACTAAATTTGATAAATTTCTTTTATAATTTTATGTTGTATTTTTTAAGTAATTTTTTATTTTTTATTTTATTTTTTATTTTTAATATTTAAAAATTATTTAAAAAATAACATATTATATAATAAAATAAAGTTATTAAAATTTAGTAGTTAGAATATCATTGTCTTCAATAAAAACATTGTCAACTAAATTTTGAAAATTACTAAAATGATTTTTTTTAAATTAAATTTTAACAAATTTATTTTAAAACATAAGATAGTATTTCTTAAATAGTTATTCATTCATTTATTTATATTTTAAAACCACTTAAAATTAACATCTTAAATTATAAAATAAAAAGTTATCAAAATATTATTTTACAAAAATTAATTGCCATCATGTAAAAGTTTCATTTTCTACATTTGACTCCTTTGTCATAAGGCTTTTTTGAATACTATGACCAGAGAGAATAATTTTAATGTAAGGACAAGTTTAAAACCCGTGAGTGCGGCTGTTTTCTTTGTTCTGTCTTTTTATAATACTTTACTAAATTAAAAAAAAAAATTGAGATATATTTATTATATTATTAATAAAGCATTTTACCGTTTATTTTATATCCTGTTACTATTATTTATTATCATTTGACAGTGTATACAGTATAGAAAATAATTTTAATAAAACTTAAAAGATAATTTTTTTTTGTATTGTATTAATAAATATAACTAAAATTTTTATAGAATTTTGAATATTATTTTTTTACGTATTTAAAAAATAGTTACATCATATCAGTTTTTAAATATTTTTAATTAATTTATATATTTAAGTATTTTTATAATGTGATTTATTATGTATATTCCGTGTTTACCTTTTTATGCATCATTTAATAAAACTACTTTCATTTATGTTAAAATATTTATTATTGTTTAAGTACCATGTTCAATAAGTAAATTAAAATATTGAAAATAGTTAATAGTGGACAAGGTATTTAATATATTAAGTTGTTATTTGTTATATTTTAGATTTTTATTTCTAAATTAAAACAAGTAATAGATGAATGTTAAATATTGAGTCATCTGTACAGATAGTTATATATATATATATATATATATATATATATATATATATATATATATATATATATATATATATATATATATATATATATATATATATATATATATATATATGAGTTTTTTTGTCGGCATCTTTTTTCAATTTTATTATTAAAGTGACAGTCTTAATCTTTTTTATTTTAATTACATTTTTAAATTAAATAAATCAAAATTACCAACAATTAAAATATAATAATTTTGTATTTTTAATTTTATAATTATAACTATAATTATATTGTTTTATCATAAAATGTGTTTTTATTAGTATGTATATAAATAGAGTATGATTTTTTCTAAAAATTATTATGAATGTTAATAAACATTTAATATTTTATACAATTTCGTCATTTGAAATTTTTTTATTTTAATTTAAATAATTGAAATTAAATTAAATTCAGTCTAAATAAAAAAAAGAATTGAAATTAAATAATATTTCATATTGTGAGAAAGAAAACTAATTTATATTTTAACCTCTGAATTCAAGTAATTAGATTTATTACTATATTTTAAATGTATACTTTTTAAAACATAGTTTCAATGTTTATAATTTAGTTTATTCTAGTTTAAAATTAAATAATGTTTTCAAATTCATCTTTTATGAAAAAACTTAAAAATTTTGTTGCAATTAAATTATCATAATCTTTTTTACGTCTTTAATAAATGAATTTGAATATAAAAATGGAGGAGTTGTTCCTATATCTAACTTGATAACTCTTTTAATATAAGATACTATATTTGACATATATTACTTTATATATAATTGTTTACATAATAATTTTTATTAATCTTTTCATACAATTTGTTAAACATAATTATCATAATAAAAAATATAAATAATTATGAAACCTAAACTCTACATTACAAAAAACTTTAACTTTTCTTGTTTTTGTACTATATTCTTAATGATATGCAAATATTAGTTCATCTAGTTAGTCACCATTCTTAGGCCCTGTTTGTTTGTGATGATGTTACTGTGGAAACCGATTAGGGAGCGCGGATTCATGAATGGCACTGTGTTTCATTGTATGGATTCAAACCGATTACGGAGAGCGGATTTGAGGGATGTGTAGATTTTTTCATCCACCCTCTGATGAGCAGATTAGAGAGTAAGGAGGGTTTATTCCGATTTTGCCCTCGCTTTTTCACTTGGCTCACATGCACACTGCAGTGCAATATTCGTCCTTTGCAGTGGATGACACATGTGAGGGTGGTGAACGAGGTGGTCTGTCGCGGTGGTGGTGAGGTGTTGTGGTGTTGGGGTTGGCACCGGTGGCACCGGTGTTGTGTTTAGTGGAGTCATGGCACTGGTTACGTAACCGGTGCCTTGTTTTTACAAAGGGCGACACCTGTTACGACATCGGTGTCGTTGATTTTTTTTTTTTTTTTTTTTTACGTTTTCCTTAACTTCTTTTGACTTTTTTTTAAAATTTTTTTAACTTTTTTTTACATTCATAAAAATTTAATTTTTTTTATTTTAAAATTTTATATAATTTTAATATTTTTTTTAATTCGTATTAATTAATGATAATTATTTTTATAACATCAAATTACAAAATCATTATCTTTTTTTACACAATGGTATTATGGTAACTTAATAAATATATCTATTTTAACATATAATTTTATCTATCACATCAATCAAATCTTTCACTAACTTTCATAAAAATTATTTCCAAATTCACTCACTTTACCCTCTAAATCCACTCAAAAAAACATAAATATTCATCCACCTAAATCTACACAAATCCATCTTCACACTCTCCTCCATATCCATCTACACAAAGAAACACACCCTTAATGTTTAAGCATAATCTTTCGGTTAATATTATACAGACCTAAAGAATAACTATGATCCACTAATTTAAAAAACATTTCAAAATTGTAACATTTCAAAATTGTAAATATAAGTTAATCGATACAAGTAATTAATAAAACAGTTATGATCCTTATTTATTAATTTTTATATTTTAACTTTTATTTTTTAATTTTTATAATTAATTTTTAATGTGATTTAATATAAATTATTAATTCTTTAAAAAAATATTAGTAAATTAATTAATAAATCAACAAGTCACATGAAAAATAAAAGGTGAGAGTGAAAAATTTTAAATGATTGTATCATTGTTCTTTCCTTACCGTATGACAGTAGCAGCCAGTTATTAAATAGCAGGAAAACAGGTTTTAGCTGGCGTCTGACACCATTTTTCAATGTACTGTCCCTGTCATATAGTCCCACACTTACATTCCTCGCTCACTCTATATAAAATTATTTTCGTGCACTCGTTTTTTTCTTCTCCTTCTATTTATGATAATCTGCTACACTTCAGACAAAAAGAAAAGACTTCTGCTGCATTTTAGAAATAATAATAATTATAAAACTAGTTATATTTACTCGATTCAAAAATATATTATTATTGTAATGCTCAAAACAACCCAATAAATATTAGATCTGAATATCAGTTTTTTTTGTTGTGAAATAATAACCTATCCAAAATGAGGGACGTATATATATTTAGAGATATATGATAATACCAATGAACTCCTCTTTGTTATTGTATTTGTTTCTTTACTCTATATTTGTTATGGGTATATTAATTTAATAATAATTTTTTATTCCAAAACTTACATCAGTGCCTCTTTTATTGACCGAAGTTTTTGTAGGTGAATTCTTTCTTTTGTCGACTCAGACTTTCAATCCATTTCAGATATCATGTCTGTTACGGGTGGTAATGCGGGCTGAACCGCCCTGCATAAGGTCTGTCCCGCATAAGGTCCGTTCTGCATAAAGTTCGCACATTGTGGGTCGGCTCGCTCCGTTTAGGCTCGTTCCGTATAAGGCCCGTACATTGTGGGCCAGCTCGTCCCGCCCCACATATTTTATGTGGACCGCATACTTTGGCCCGTCCTGCATATACGTTGGCCCGCTTTTTTTTTCAATTTTTTAATTTTTTAATTTTTTTTTATGATAAAACTTTCATTGTTTAAAAATTGGGAAATTTTAAGAAGTTCACAAAATTAAGTAAAGACTTTGGAGAATTATATGATAAATTGATAATTCAACATTTTCATCATATTCATACTATGACATACATAATGTATTCTTTAAATTTTAGCACATTAAAAATTACATAATACTTGTCTTTTCCAGATATACAAGAATTTGAAATGTTAATGCAAGAGCCCATAAAAGAAGTAATTAATATACACAAGTGCAAGTTTTTTTTTTTATGCGGGCGTGTGGGCCAGACCCTAATTGCCATCCCTAATGTCAGCCCAATTCCAAGAGTCTTTGTTATTTTCTTTTGAATAATAATTACCAAATTCAATCAATCACAAACATCTCAATATCAATCTCTATCAATTTCACTCACATAAACAAGAAAAACTACCTTCCCTTGGTTAAAAACTTGACTTGACTCTAAGAACACCAAAACATTTCTTAAGCAATATGGTACTCTATATATACATAGAAATACAACAAAATGATCAAACCATGTCTTCATATCCCTTGATTAACACCCTTGATCAACAGAGAACCAAACAAAAGACAAAAGAAACACATGCAACTTTAAAGAGAGAGACACATGCAAAGATTATCATAATTACACAAAAAGGGAGAGATGAATATCAACTTACTCAAATTGAGAAATTGATCGGATGAACACAAAGATCTCTCTATAAGGATTAGAGCTGTCAAAACATGCCAACCGACCTGGTTTGGCTTGACCCACCACGGGTTACCACTTAGTGAGCTAACCAATCCAGCTGAATATTAACGAGCCAAAAAAAATCGAACCGAGATGGGCCCATCATGGGTTGGTGGGTTAAACAAGTTGACTCACTTACTCCCTTATTTAAAAAAATACAATTTTTTTCTTTAGTCCAGAAAAAACTAAATTATAATTGTGATTAAAATCTAAATAAACTTCAATATAATCCAAAATAATGTTCAACCCCAAATAAAAACCAAAAGCACAAAAATATTAGGTTTTCATTTGTGAACCCAATATGTTTGACCATTTATCTGCATGTAGATTGCTAAGCCAATCTGGCTCACCACAATTTCAGTCCGATTGAGTCGAGTTCTTGGTGATGACAACATTGGTGTGTTTGATGCTGATAGCTTGAGGCTTAGATGTCATATTGCATTGTCAAGTGAATCAGAGGGTAACTTGACGGTAGGACAATGAAATATTGAATGGTAAGACAACATCATCTACAATAAGCAACCACACTGTTGATCAGGCTCAAAGACCGATCACTTTGACTTTGAGGTTTCACTCTAGGCAACTTAATTGTGACATAGATGGAGTGGAAGACTTGCACATGTTATATAGTTCAAAGATGATGATAATGATGATAAGATTTGTCCCTTAAATATTTCTTTTTTCAACATTGTGTATTTTTTTTATATTTGCATTGTAATTTTCAATGAATGTATTTTATCTTAAATCACAAATAAAATTAATTTTGATTAATTTTTTTGTACTTTACAAATTTATTATTTGTTTATTTCTTATAGTAAAAAATATTAATTAGATTAAGAAATTATAATTGTAAGTGGATAATTATAAAACAATTGTAAATAAAGGAGGTTTAAAATTTCCACAAAATAATAGTTACCAACAGAAAATGTTAAAATCCTCCACACAAAAAAAAAACTTTGCAATATAACTCGGATATCAAGGGTCGACAAAAACCTCTGCAAATATGTTGTGGCGACTCTAACTGTGGAGGTTTGAAAACTTCCAGAAATTGCATGGGGTAAAAATATCCCACAAATTTAAATAAAAACCTCCATTAATTATCATTTTTTTTGTAGTGGTAGACCGAATCAAAAATTAATCCTCACTGAAATTTGTGAAAAAATTCAACTCAACTCAACCCAGCCTGGAACCCGTGGTGTAAGCTTGAAACGTTTAAAAGTCTTTAATTTTTGGAGAAAAAAATCTCTTTAAAATTTATAACCTTTTTCAAATTCTTTTGTAACGAAAATATTGTACTTTTATATGTAAAATTTTCCCTTTATTTATAATGTCTTTTCTCATTCCTTCAAATTAATTTTCTTTTGTTACGTTTAATTATATTTTAATTTTTAACAACATTAAAATATAATTATTTTATTATTCAATCATTTTTTAATTATTTATAGGTATACATCAAATAAATTATTAGTTGCAACTCTATAATACTTATGGGCATTGTTATCTTTTATATAAAGTAAGATTTCATTAATGCTGATCAAGTCAAAATTCATTTAATATTATAATTAACTATGCACTTCTATAAAATTTAATACTTAATAATTATTATTAATTAGTATCATAAAAGCAGCATGACTCATCATTTTAATTTTATAATATAATAAATTTGACATTATTTTATCTTATACACTACTAAAAAAACCTATATTTTTTGTCAATTTTGTTTTGAAATTTATTTCGCAGGAAATACCTACAAATTTTGTTGTGAAAAAAAGTTTGCAAGAAATTGTTACCAATTTTCTTGCAAAATATTTTGTATAAAACACTTTTCGCAACAAATTTTGTAGGAAATACTTGCAAATTTTATAATTTTGTAAGAAATGATTACCCACGAAGAAATTATATGTCAATTAAAATTCTTAGAAAAAATGACAGAAAAAAAGTCTTTTCTTGCAAATTTTTTTAACAAATTTACAAGAAAAATCCTATGTAATATGAGAATTTCTAGTAGTGATATATATATATATATATATATATATATATATATATATAAAATTAATGATGTTTATTTTTTTTTAAATATTAAAAGATGTTTATTTATTGATCTTATACATTAACCTATTATGTATATCATTGTTTATTATTTATTTTCTCTCAAGTCATAAATTCTCCTTAAAATTTTCTTGCTTAAAAAGAAACTTTTCACACAAGCAATAACCTTTTCAGTTATATGTGTTAACTTTCACCCTAAGTTATAACCACTTACATTATATTGCCTCTGTGTCACTCACACTCAAAATAGCTTTTGAATTTTATTAGACTACTTCTACCCTATACCTCATAAAAAACTATCAAAAACAACTATCTATGGAGAACAGAAAAAATAAAATAAAAAACATTAAAACCTCGTAACCTTTCACGATGGGATATTTCATCGTTAAAATGAAGGAAAAAATAAAACTTAAAATAATATAGAAAGAAAAGTCAAAATTACAGGAGAGAACTAATCTTTTTGCCTGTACATCATGACGACTTTATCATAACTACTTACTTTTTATATTATATCATATCATAGTATTAAGAATTTATATTATATTTAATTCAAATTTTCTCTTCTAAATCTATAAAACATGCACTTTCCAGATTTCATTAAACAATATATAATTTTTCAGAAAATAGAATTATTATTTCTTTAAGAATATTATGAGAATCAAAGAAAAAGTTTGCTAATCTTAAGAAAAGAAGTGGTTGCCTAGAAGTTATCGTTCTACAATCAACGGAAAGTCAGATTTATATATACAGATATTCAAACATGACTACAAATTTGTTTCTATCCTTTCGTGCCAACCACGCAAACCCACTTTCTAAGAACAAATATTAAAAGACTAATAACTATTTATGTAAAATTTTATATGACTTTCACTTATTCAAAGTCATGCCTTTTGAAAATTTTATCGGACCAATCACATGCATAGGTTGTATTTAGAAATTGCGTATGTTTTTTATTATGTGGAAATCTTATGTGTCAAAAACCAAAGTTGTCTTTCGCTCTTTAATTTTATTTATTTATTTATTTCAATTGGTATCTATTAAAAAATAAATACAAAGCAAATTCATCTACGTGCTACATAGTTATTTTTCAGGCCGGAATAAAAAAAAACATTTTCTTTTTTTGTAAAATTATTGAGATAGAACTCGTGTTCAGAAACATAATTTTAACTTTAACTTTTTTTTCTATGTAAAGAAACTGTATGTGATCCTAATTTTTAAAATTTCTTTAAAGGCTTGAAGTTATATGGTATAAAACTTTCAACTTTAAATACCGAAAGGAAAATGATTTCTTGACTACTAAATTTTGAACTAAATTTTGACAACTTTCTCTTATTACCTTAGGTATCATGTTTTAAGTGGTTTTTTTATTTTTTTTATTTTTCTCATTCTCAATGTTCAAAAGTCACTTAGAAGATGACACATTATGTTGTAAGAGAATGTTGTCAAAATTTAGTAGTCAAAATATCATTTTTCGTACTGAAATTATATTTGTTACGATGATAAATGGAAATGAAAAGAAGAAAACAGTCTTGTAAAATATGATGATACAAAAATGTTCTGGAACTGGTTTTGTTTGAAACTTACCTTTAATCAACATTATCCCTTTGAATAAAAGAATGGAAAATGATCAATAACCATATTGTAATGCCAAATTAATTGGAACGTAGGTTTTCCCTAACTCAGTATAGCACAGTTTAATTTGGTGGCGGGAAGTATTACTTAAGGAAAACCTAATAAGGCTGGGTGTGTTTATCTAACATGTGGATGTAGTAAATTTAGTGGTAAGTAGATGTGATGAAATGGAATGCACGTGGAAGAGACAATGCTTTGGAGGACAATGAATATAATGTTTTTTAAAAATGGTTTTGTGATATATAAATCGCACAGTGGTGTACACTATCGTTGTACATCTCAAAGAAAAAGAAAAGTGGGTGAAGGAAGAAGAAAATGGAGTCTGAAGCTCCTATTCACGTTCTCATGGTGTCATACCCGGGGCAAGGTCACATAAACCCTCTCCTTAGACTTGCCAAGTTTCTTGCTGATAAGGGTTTCTTCGTAACTTTCTCCACCGCCGACGCAGTTGGCAAACTCATGCGAACAGCTAACGACATCTCTCACAAATCAGTCACTCCAGTTGGTGATGGTTTTCTCAAGTTCGAGTTCTTTGACGATGGCGGCGTGACGAGCAGTGACGATTCCAAGAGAACTCTCAGTGACTTCAATGCTCAGGTTGAGCGTTCTGGGAGGCAATATGTTTCCCAAGTGATCAAGGAGCACGCTGAGACAAACCACCCGGTTTCATGCATCATAAACAATCCCTTTGTTCCATGGGTTTGTGATGTAGCTGCTGATCATGGTATTCCTTCTGCCATGTTATGGGTTCAATCTGCTGCTTCCTTCACAGCTTACTATAGTTATTTCCACAAACTGGTACCTTTTCCTTCTCAAGCTGATCCTTATCACGATGTTAAATTAGCTTCTGTAGTCCTTAAGTACAACGAAGTTCCAGACTTTCTGCATCCTTTCAGTCCATATCAAGCTCTAGGGACAGTTATATTGGAACAGTTTAAGAACTTGTCCAAGCCATTCTGTGTGCTGGTGGATAGTTTTGAGGAACTAGAGAGTGATTACATAAACTATCTTTCAGAGTTTGTGAACATAAGACCCATTGGTCCCTTGTTCAAGTCCCCAACAGCAACAGACACGAGTGAAATTCGAGGTGATTTTTTGAAGAGTGATGATTGCATAGAGTGGTTGAACTCAAGGGCAGCGGCATCTGTGGTGTACATCTCCTTCGGGAGTATCGTGTGTCCGCCGCAAGAACAAGTGACGGAAATAGCACATGGATTATTGGAGTCTGAAGTTTCGTTTCTGTGGGTTCTGAAACCACCGACTAAGGTGTTTGGGCTTCCGCCGTACGTTCTTCCTGATGGGTTCTTGGAGGAGACAAGAGAGAAGGGAAAAGTGGTGCAGTGGAGCCCACAAGAGGAAGTGTTGGGCCATGGTTCGGTGGCATGTTTTGTGACACACTGTGGTTGGAATTCTTCGATGGAAGGTGTGACATTGGGAGTGCCGATGTTGACATTTCCGGCATGGGGTGACCAGGTGACAAATGCAAAGTTCTTGGTGGATGTTTATGGTGTGGCCATTAAACTGGGTTATGGGCAGGCGGAGAAGAAACTTGTGAGCAGAGAGGAGGTGAAGAAGCGGTTATTGGAAGCAACGGTAGGGCCAAAAGCAGAGGAACTAAAGCAAAACGCATTGAGGTGGAAGATGGCTGCAGAGGCTGCAGTGGCTGCAAATGGCTCCTCTGCCAAGAATCTTGATGCATTTCTGAAAGACATAAAAAAGCGTGGAGCTGTTAGGGTGAAGATAAATTAAATGCAACTAGCATAGTCAAATATCATTACAAGAAAAATAAATTTATATCACATTATAAATTCTATAAATCTATGATTTTGTTTTTGTTTGTATATATGTGTGTCAAGTGTTTGATGAATAATGAATATTTTGAACGTAAATAATTCATCTTTGGATCAATATTTATGGGGTAGGCAATACCTACTCCCAATTCCTTTAAAAAGATTACTGCTTTTAGCATATAAAACGATATGTAGTCGTGTATTTTTGGATATTTTAACGTGTTGGTGAGTGTTTGTTAATTTCTGGAACACGTCATGTTGGAGATGAACGTTGAATATTGTTTCTTTTGTTTTTTTTTTTTTTTTTAACGTTTCCAACTCTCTCACGTTACATAAAAAGTTTAAGACAAACATAGGCTTAACCATCGAAGGGCAACAGATGTACTATGTATAGAGGTCATTGAAGTCTGAATAATGATCCTTGGACACTCCCAAAAGTGCAATTATATGGTGGCCCTTCAACAAATTATTTTGTTTTTCCAACTCAATTATTTTTATAAATACAAAAGTTTATTTTCTTAATTAGCACATTAGCCTTAAAAATAAATTAGTCAAATAGTTTTTAACATGTCAAAACATCATCTTTCTTCCTGTGTGGGAGTTTCTTTTCGTCGACTTTGACTTAAGACAAAAAAAAATGGGAATGCAAAAATATAAAAATGATGTGACAATATTTTTTTATATAGAACCAGTTGAGAATCCTTAACCATTTTATAAAATATAATGGTAATAACATTTGAACTAACTAATAATAATATTTTGACTAATAATTAAGTGATTCTCAGATGATAGTATACCTAATATTGATTATCAATATATTACTACTCTACGAAGATGGTAGGACCATGACAATATATAATAAATTAAACATAATTGAGTGGTTTCATAATTTTTTTTTTTCGGTTGCTAAGCTTAGTTGTCATAATTTAGCATGTAGATTTTGTTAACCTTGATTGTCCACTACACTAATAACTATTGGTTTATGCTTATATTTATTTCTTTATTATTTTAATTATGATTTTAATAAATGTATTTAATTACAAATTTATTTAAACCCTAAAAATATTAAGATGAATGCAAAATATTATAAGTTTTTAATTAATGTATTAATTTTATTCAAAATAATTTCAATAAAATTATTAAGTTAACATATTATTGACTTATTACATACTATTCCATACATTATATAATTAACTTAATAAATTTACATGATTCTAAATTTATTTAAATTCTTAAAATGTTACAAATATTGTGAAGAATAAAGTAATTTCATTAATTAATTTCAATTTTATATTTGTGTTATCTTAGTAGTTATGCTGATACAGTGTAATAGTTATTTGCAAACGGTGCAGCTAGGTGAAAGCCTCCTAATCGTTATAATATACTTTAGGCAAGGACTTCCTGCACCCTATCAAATTTCTTGGTGCACCCCATCAAAAGTTTTCGAGAAATTATTTCCATATTAGAAATGGGATGATTGTCTATCGGAACAAATTTCTGAATTTGTTTTAATGTATTCCGGAGAAGGATTCCGGAACGATAGGATGTTGCAATATGGTGCAGGAAGTAATAGCCTATAAATAAGCACGTTGACTGGTCTCAAGTTTTTTCATTGAACGTTTTGCTATGATAAATGTCGTTAGCTTTACCATAGGGCTGAAGGCAGACCTAAATGCAACACCCCCATCAAATTTTTTCTTGTATCCTATCACAGACTTCTGAAAATTTTAATCCGGATAAGTTTGAGATAGTGTCTTCCGTATTCCGAAATCAGTTTAATGCATACCGGAAAGCAAAATCCAGTTTGATAGGGTGCTTGAAGAAATTTGATGGGATGCAGGAAACATCCAATGACAAATTGTGACCATGCAATGCCAAACTTCATAGATCTGTAAATTCTTTACACAGAAAATGCAGGTGCAGTGGAGTGGACTCCACCCACACAATATTAACATTTTGACTATACAGAAAGTTTAATACTTTATGAACCCACTGACTATTGTATTACATTCATCGTGCCGGAAGTAAGCAAACTTTACATACTAGTAAATTTTCCGGTTGACTTGAAAAAACTAATCATAGGGTCATAAAGATCTTGTTTTGCTTGCAAGCTTAAAATGAAGTCAACATGACCGTAGTTTTCAAGATAAATCACCTCCGGCGTGGATCGCAATTCCTTGAGTGTGTGCTGGAAATCAGCTATATCTGCTAAAGCATCGTTTCCACCGTAAGCCATCCACAGAGGCAATGATTCGGGTATACGGCTAAGGTCGAACTTTGGTGGTTTGAACTTGCCGTACTCTATCATGTTTTTTAGCTGTCCATAATCATATTTGGAAAAGGTTCCTTTGCGGATCACTGGTGAACAAACCAGGTCATCAGAGACAATCCATTAAGAAGAATAATGGCACATAAAATGAATATTCATTTCTAGACCAACAAAAAAAAGTATTAAAAAGCCAGGGTGAAAGTAGGTAAAAGCTTGAAATGTCAATACAGAAATTTCTAACTAGAAGTTCAAACGACATGCTCTTGGAAATCATAATATATTTAATAACATCCCCTACGCTTTTTTCCCACTTAGCAGGACTGGTTCCACGGGCTATTAGATACCATAATAAATCAAACATATGATAAAAGAATTTCAGTGCACTCATATGCTGGTTCACCACCAGTTAAGAAGGAAGTGATGGCAGTTGCTAGTTGGTACGAATTTTTGTACAGGTATGATCTTTGGCAAGATTAAGAATGTCAAAAACATCATAAGCATGTATACCATGCTTGTAACGGAATATAAATAACCAAAAGAGAAAATATAGCAGAACTTGCCTGGCTAATCTACTTGTCAGTTTGTAAAGAACAAGCACTATTTTGGTGCATTTTGCCCAGTACTACGCAGGTGATCAATACTATTCACGAAGAGGTAAACAATACTATCAAACAAAAAAATAAACCAACAAAAATTATGATTGACTTTTAGACTAATTATCAAATTCATTTCCCTGGCTAATGTACACAATAAAACCTTGTTTTCCATAGTTCAGAGTTATTTTCCAATATTACGTATCCCATCCCTATAAAGGCCAGTTTAGCTATTTGGCATCATGCAAATGCTATGATTAATATTAGACAGGATCAGAGGCTAATCTCTGATGATAAGAAGTACTTGTACACATAAATAAGAGCAACAACATTAACACATACTTGGGAATTGGGACAGCCACAAAGAAAATGCATTAAAGGCTCAAATGAAGATAATGAAGCATACTCTGGAAAAGGTGGTTCAAGTTTTTGGTGGATGATGGATGAGGTTCTTGTTCAAGATAAAACTCCACACGTGACTCGTTGAAGCAACAATTCTTTCCTGTCATTTCATCATAGTGTCTTGAGTAGAAGTATTTGTCAAAAGAGAAAGGAAAAAAACACGGAAAAACTATAATGACCCAAAAGAGAAACTTCTCATTAAATTGGTCAAAATGAGTTAACGAAATAGTTAATATGTTAGCAGACTACATCTAATAGCTATAATAGAGATAGAATATGCTTTCACAAGGCCATCAATGTAACCAGATCTGAACAGTTTAATCACCATATCGAGTTTCAGGTAAATTCAGAGAACCAAGAGCAATGGCACGAATTATTTGGAAGTGAAGATAGTTTTCAAGCTGATACAACAATAGGATAAAGACACTTAATTGGGTCATTTTACTCTGCTATCTTATCCTTGAAAACTTTCCCTATCCTGATTATATGATTTTGGTGCATCTCAATAACAGATAATGGCATAACGCACATAAGGATTCCCACACAAAATCCAAACGCAATACACTGAAATACAAATTCAAGTTCATGAAAAGTTCATGCATGAAAATAATTAAATAATTCCAACTTGTAATTACCCTACTGATAATTTTGTGATTAGTAAAAATAAAATTAGATAGTTGTAAACTTTCACAGTCTGACTCTCGGTCAAAGCATGTCTCTTGCTACACAATATTGACAAAACTAGATAAATATAATAATTTAGAGCATTGTGAAACAGAAAAGCAGATGAGAAATTGATAGAAACAAGCTTCATTCTACAAATGGCATGAAAATAGGAGAAAAAATTGTCTTAGAAGAGTTTTCCTTCGACAGAGTTTCCTCTTTCACACAATCTTCGTAATACGCTTTGAATGAATCCTTCCATCCTCATTCCCACTATTTAACAAACAGATCCCTTGTGACAAACTCTCCCCGACTATTCGTCGCATCCCTTCTGTCCTAACAGAGAGGGCTCACCCCCTTCATGCTCTACACTAGAGGATGCAGATTTCACATAACATCCAATTCAATGATCCATCAATTTTAAACTGAGTAGGCAGACAGTTTACGAATTCAGAAATTTGCAATCTTTTATTTGGACCAAGTTGAACTCCCTCGCAAACTCAGAAATGTTTCAAATTATAAGTTCCTGACACTTGGACATAGGAAGTATCATGGTTGCTGTGACAAATCAACTTATCTTAACTAAGTACTGACACTTTAATGAGGTATGGGAGGAAAAAAGGATTGAGAAATCCTTTCAAGATGCATAAAGAAAGCAATTGTCGTTGTCTTCCCATGTCATACACACTCGTCTATTTATGAATCAGAGAGACAAGATGACTCAGCTCCACTAATGGATAACTAGACAAACGTATGACAACAGATCCAACAGAAAACAAAGAAATCAATCCATTTTACTTTTAGTCGTCCCACCGACAATGGTAATAGAGAACTCCACGATGTGGAGAATATTATTTGGATAGAACAGACGGTTTAGCTCTCTGAAAGACACAATAGAGTAGAGTTATCATAATTGAATAAGGCATTAACATTCTCAACAAACAACTAAATTCAGCATAAAAATTCACAGCCTAGATAGTGAGCTCTGAATCAAATACTTCTCTGAAATTAAGAATCATAGACTGAGCCAGTGTGAAAGACATGAACCTGTTATGGATGAGAGCATGTTATTGCAACTTAGGCGGGTATCGCATAAGGAAACCAAGAGATTGGCCCCCCATTCGCTGAAAGTGAAATAAGAAAAATAATAAATTGAACATTTGCTAAATTAAAAATAAATTGATGAATACAACCAAAAGAAAAGGAGAAAAATGTAAACCTTTTGAAGTTTAGTTGATGAATACCCATGGAAAGAATCATCTGAGAAAAAACAGTAATCATGTCAAGGACCATTTCTACAGTGAAACCTAATAGAACAAAGCAAGAAATACCTTATCAATGTGCATTTTAACCATTCTAAGTACAAGGGGTGCACTGATATGATCCAAGTATGATATTGGAGATAGAAGAGCTGCTGCCTCAACCTTTTCTACTATCTCCGGTTGAGTGAAGGCAGCAAAAGATATAATTGTCCCCTATGAAGCATGGGAAACATAAAAAACGTATGCTATATAGCAACCGCTAAATAACAAGTGAAAAGGACAATGTCAACAATAATAAGTACCTGCGAATGCCCAACTACAAATATCTTTGAGTTTGTTACTGAATTGATGTAATTGATCATTTCTGCAACATCATACAGGGCTAATTCCTGCCAGCTCCAATCCCAGAATTTCTACAAAGGAACCATCCCAAGATCAATTGGTCACGCATCACGGACAAGGTGAAATGTATTAACTAAACTAAATATTTCAGTACCAAACTTCCAATGCTAGATTTTGTGTTTTATCTGTTGGGAATAGTCCAAGTGTGAGCCAAAGTTGCACAATGGATAAAATAGACAAAGTTAAACATTATATAAGAATAAAGACCCATAACACCATTACCTTAAGGTTTTGGAGTAAAAGTAGTGTCAAATGTCTTATATGTGTAAAATTAACGTCCTATAAATATAGAACCACAATCTCAATGACCATAACCATAACATATGAAACATAACCCAACATTATCAAATACATCCTTAGTTACTCTATAGAGAAAAGAAGAGTACCTCTCCTTTCATCTTAAGGATTCTCCAATAGTTTACATTTATAAAAAATATCAGCTCCATTTGATGAAAATAATAAAACAAAAAAAAAAACAATCACAAACAACTAACTGACACTCAATGAATTTTATAACACGAAGGATGAGATAAACTATACACCTTATTCTTCTCCGACAAAGATATATGCCCATGGCTCCAACGTGTCCCACGCACATTTCCTACCCAAACATCAAAACCATGATCTGCAAGTATGAAGCCAAGTGATTGGTCGGGAGTGTTTAGAAACCATGCGTCACCAGCCTGATCGCATCAACAGATCACTGCTTAGATTCAACCAAACAGTTTAAAACTTAAAAATGAATACAAATGTCTCGACCTGAATATATCCTAAATAGTCCTCAAGGAAATAATGATATAAGTTATCTCTCAAGCATTGCACATCAATCGTTTTAGTTCCTGAACTGATGTATTTTTACTAACTTTGGATACTTGGGAACCTACATAGAATGATTTCCAGAAGTCAATGAACTACTTACATAATTTTGTTTTTACCATAAAAGAACCCCGTAGGAGAGTGGGTAATAATCTGAGATTAAATTGAGGGTTTATTCATTTCAAATTTGGTTGTAAAGAAGAAAAGTTTACAACTATCCCAAATACAGTCCAAGAACTGTGCAAATATATAAGTGAACTGCAGTTACAATACCATTTGGAAACTTCCTAGACATCAAATCAACCACCAAGCCGTTTGGATCTTCACCAATAAAAGAAAGAAAAAAAAACAGTGGAGACTTATAATAAACCGTGAAATCCTTGAGTCAAAAGCCAATCGATTCAATACGAGGAACAGAACGGGGAAATTAAAAACCAGAAAATTAAATTGGATGTGATCGACGGGAGCAAGCAAGCGCCATATTGCAGTTTAGTCAACGCATTTATTGCATGAATTGCGTGGAAAGCGAAAAGTAAAATGAGGAAGTGACCAACCATGAATAAGCCATGCAGAAGCAGAACCGGAGGACCTCGTTCTCCACGCTTCCCAAGACGAAGAGAAGAAGAAGAAGAGACGCGCTGAAGACCTAACAAGAAACCGTCCTTCGTTTGAGTCTGAGAGCAACAAAACAAACAAAGGAGTTGGTCATTCAATTTTCAGATTAAATGAATAGAGAAAACGAATACGCTATCACGATTGAAAGGTCCGAATAAGTTTATTCAGAAGAGAAAGATTGTAGGTACCGTATATTCGGAACAGGGGTAACCGGAGGGAATAATGAGCTCTTGGCACAGCGTGGGTTGCTGTTTTTGGTGGCTACCACCGCCGTCGAAGCTGAGAACGTGGTTTCCGTTTCCGAAGAGTATGGAGAGTGTTATGGCGAGAGTGGGGAAGAACCTCTGAATCCCCATCATCCCCCAAATGCATCCACCTGTGATCCTCTGCTCTGCTGCAACTCTCACTCATATATTGCTTCCAGGTTCGACCATTCATAATCCGCCACGCGCCTCTCCCAGCGCGTTTTTCTCAGAACTTTTGCAGGTAAAACTGTAAGAAACATCGCAGCTCTCAACTCATAACTATAACTGTTTATTATTCTGTCTCATTGATACGTGCCACAGGGGTAACGTATCATCGATTTGTCGGATTATTTTGATACAGGTAAAATATCGTGTTTATATTTAAATTAGGGTGAAATATATTTTTTGTTTCTGGAATCAGTCTCTCATCAAAAATTTTGACTAATTTAGTCTTTTAAATTTAAAAATGTGTGAATTTAGTTTTTTTAGCCAAATTTTGTTAAGTTTATCCGACATTTCAAGCGCATCTCATGATAGTATTTGAATTATTTACACGGTGGTTTGAAACATTTTTGCTTCAATGTTAACTCAAATACTATCACAAAATGCGTTTAAAATGTCAAATAAACTTCATAAAATTTGATAAGAAGAACTAAATTCACGCATTTCTAAAGATAAATGACTAAATTTGTATAAAATTTCGAAGAGGGACTAATTTCAAAATTCACTTAAACTTGAGGGACTAAAAATATATTTAACCCTTTAAAATATATTCAGTTTAATTTCTTCATTTTTTGAAAACATTATTTTTTAGCCTAATAGTTTAAATTGGTAAAACTAAAAAAAAAAAAATACTTACATCTCTAAGAATTTTGGTATATTCCAAAAAATACAACTGAAGAGATAACAAATTAGGTGCTGTGAGTTTCCGTTTGTTGGATGTATTTTTGTTGCAATTGTGGAAGCATATTGATAAGGGAAGTTTCATGGAATTGAAAAAATGTACTTATAAAAAATGGTTTTGGGCACCCAACAAAATTACCGTTTACCAGTTATGTAAATGTCTGAGAAAGGTTGGACCATAACCCACGCGCACTTGAAGGCAGTGGAGAAGGATTAAATATGTTATCAAAATCATATTTGTCTTCATTTGTTCATATTATAATGAATTATTAAGCGTCAATAAGTGAAGTCTATTACTCTGTGTATTCTACCAACTGTTAAGTTAAGTGTATATAAAGGACTCTCTTTTATTGGTCCATGTGTTTTACTTGTGGACCCGCTTCAGAAAAAAAAAATTAGATCCTCTTTTTATTTATTTTAGAATAATAAAATTAAAATATTTATTTTCTTCTTTTTCTCGGTCTCATTTGTTTGGGTGAGCAAAAATATGTTCTATGAGGGAACACACTGATATTCAGGATCCGTTGGGGTGAAAGAGAAATATTTTTCATGGAATTGTACAAATTAAGAGCATAAATTTTGTTTCATTGATGTTAAATAATTAATAATATTTATATTACTTTTTTAGAAATAAATGATAATTTGGTATATTTATTATAAATGTTAATTTTTTATCATATTAAAATTAATGTGATATTTACTCTATTAATATTTTTTTTAACTTAAATAAATTCACCTTTTCCATAAAAAAATTGTGAAGATACTAAAAAAAATCTAGAAAACATTATTAAGCTTTCACCATTCCCGTATAAGAAACAATAGTTTTAATTTATTAATTTTTATTGTTTTCAATCATTTTTCTCTTTAAACATATTACATTACATAAGTGATGTAATCTTTCTTCAACTTATCTGAGTTGTCTTTTTAGAATAAAATTATAAGAAGCTAGCTACTGCGGACTATTGATCAATAATTACAAACAAATTGCTGAAAATTATTGATCAATAATTATGTACCTGGATGATTTTCAATTATATTAAATAATTATTTATTAAAAATTCTATACAGCATCATTTTAAAATTCAGATATTGAAAATCAAAATATTTAACTAGCCAAATGATCAAATCAGTTATTGATCCTTTATATGGATACACATTTAGAACATCCACATTAAATTTTAAACAATATACAATCTTGGAGGTAACTGAACATCCACATTAAATTTTAAAAAATTTCAATATTTGAAGATGTGACCTCCGGAACACAGGACAGCAGCTATCTGGTTATTGCACCAAAACTTGTCTCCAAGAAAATACAAACTATTTGTGTTTGGTAATATGAGGTTTACCGAACCATATGTTGAATCCTGGTGATGTATACATTTTAAGGTACTTGAGGGTCCTAAACAAAATATATACATACATGATGCATCAAGAGCATGAAAGTTTAAGCAAAATTTATCTAAACCATGAAATTCAATCAACTACGATTAGCTGTTTTTATTTCCTCTAGAGTTACCTGATATGCTCCCTCTAAATAACTTCTTGTCTACCAAGATCTTAGTTTTGGAACTGTTGCTTTTGATGCCATGAAAACCGAATCAAATGAGTTCTGAACTTTTTTATTTATGAACCAGAGAGGAAAGGAACCTCTGCTAGAGTTGGTAGGGAGATGTTGAGTTGATGAAGTGCTAGATAGGCAACAATACCAGCAGCATAACCTGCAAAAGCAAAGCCACTAATCTGCAAAAAAAAGGAGATAAATGACTTCTGTTATGAACTACACACAAACATTTTATCATGTCAAATTATCATGATGTCTGATGTGTACAGAAGGAAATACCTTTCGTAAGTACCAAAAGAAGTCCACCTTTTCCATCCCCATGAATGCAACTCCAGCAGCTGAGCCAATAATTAACATGGAACCCCCGGTTCCGGCACAAAATGCAATCAATTGCCAGAACTCAGAATCTTGAGGGAAAGAAACGACATCATACATTCCCATTGTTGCAGCAACCAATGGAACATTGTCTATTACTGCAGATATGACACCAATAGAACTTGCAATCAGTTCACTGCTAGCAACATGTGCATCAAGGTAGTTTGCTATTTCTCGAAGAATCCCTGCTGCCTCCAGGCTGCCAAACACGAGACGGGTAAAATTGGTAAAATAAAACCAGTTAACCTTAATATATTGGAAATTTCATGATGTTAGGTAATCACAGTTCATACGGAAAAAATAAAAGATCTTTCTATTTCATAATAATAGAAGGTACACCGGGTAATATATCATATTTCCAGAAAGACTACTGTTGGGAAGGCCAACTAAATTTTTAGGGTATCAAAGTTTTAAGTTTTCTGTAAACACTTGTATAAGAAGCAAATAAGAATAAAAAAGGTAAACAAGCTTATCTTTTACAAGTTAAAATCAGTTTTTGAAAAGGATAAATTGGATAGCTTTCATAAATTAGTTTAAGGGAGAAGCTTATTTTATTTTTTTCTACTTTCTGGATAAGTTTATCCAGAGTCACAGAAAGTCCTCCTCTATTGAAAGGGACAATGACATATTGCTGACATTTTCTCGTTGATTTATATGCTTGAACACTGGGAAATAGTGCAAAACTCACCCCAGCAGAAAAATTAACATACATTTCCTCATTACCTGCTAACGGATAATAGAATTCCCAGGAAGAATAGTATTCCTTGTGTGTCTATCCTTGAGAGAGCCTGTGGTACTTTTAGCTTCTGCCTTTCAGATTCACCGTAATGGATTGCATCTGTGAGGATCCAAAGCACACCGAGTCCCAGCAGCATTCCCATGTAAGGAGGTAAACCTGTTAGAGCCTTGAAGACTGGGACAAAAACCAAAGCTCCTAAACCCACTGAGAAAACAAGCTGTCCTCGAGGAGCCATTTGTTCAGATGCCAAGACATTGGGAGAATTTTGTCCCTTCCCGTTAACTTCGCTGAGCAGAAGAAGAAAAACTAACATGTCAGAGCTAAATCTCACTATTCAAAATAATCAACCTTTATGGCTGACTTTTGTTGTGTAAATAGAGTACCTAGTCAGAGACATTAGAGCCAGTGGAACAGCCAGAGAAACGGCTGAAGGCACAAATAAACCCTACAATAACCAAAGAATATTTCAGAAGATATTACTTATTAGTACAAATTTCATATAGCATAAATTTATTGTGCAGTTTCACGGAAATATTGGGCTGTAGATAGTTGGCCATGCATACAAAAAATCACACGGGAAAAAATATCCAACAGATAACCTTCACTGTTTGAACTGTAGAAATTTGGCCATGTATCCACAGCATAGTAGTTGTAACATCACCGATAGGAGTCCATGCACCCCCAGCATTTGCTGCTATTACAACAACAGCTCCAAGAATCCTGTCAACAGAATCCAAATCAACAGCTTGATGATTTGATAAAGTGTAGCCAAACCACGGAATAGTTGGAAAATTCTACAAATTGCAAACTTAGAAGATTCATTCACTCTCTAAACCTTATGCCCTCAAAAACTTTTCTTCTTCTAAAATATCACTAAATACATATTGCAAATTTATATAAGGCTAACACCATTTCATATCATCTATAAACCACAAGCACTAGCAGGAACTAATAAAGTAAAAAGCTTAAGATTAGTTTCACGAAGAAAAATTGTCCAGATTCCTCAAATGAGAATTGAGAATTTTTAAGAGAATGGAAAAAAAAAAAAAGTGCTGTAGTATAAAATTCCCCAGGAAGGTGCAGAGCTGTCAAGCTTATAAATCTAGTGATTGAAATGAAACCTTAGGCAATGCATGATGAACCTTCCCAGTCTATTAATACTGTGGTATTTTAGAAAATATGGTCACGTTTAATACTTCACCACATGGCTTAAACATTACACTAGAAGTTAACAACATAACAGACACTTACTTTCGATATTCAGATGGAGGTACTAATTTCCGCAATAGGGAAACCATAACTATGGTGGATGTAAGGTTGTCTAGAACTGCACTGAGAAAAAACGTAACAAATCCAATCTGCAAATTGAACTTAATGTGTCAACTTCCATTGTTGAGACAGAATAGTTAGAGATACAAATACAGAAGATTTAGAACTTAGAGTTGGGGAAGGGGCAGGGGGATTTGGAGCTTGTCTGGTTTAGTTTATTTTAAAAATAATTGGTTTTTAATAAAATTTTGAGAACTTTAAACGAACAATTATTTTCCAAAAGCAATCGAGCAGCAAACGTGCACCAAGCCTTTGGTAATTTTTTGTTTGTGATGTCTTTTATTCTCTTAAAATGCCAACATTTATAAGGATCAAAATTTGAAAAATTGTTGATATTGTGCAGCCTAATTGGTACAGCATCTTTCTACGAAAAGGAGCTCTTCAATCTGAGTCCTTTCCTGCTGTGTGTATCATCCAAATTTGACCACAAACTGTAGTGTTCAACAACTAACGTAATCATATTTCCAAGAACTCTCAATTTGCAAAGAATCTGTAGGAAGCTTTTTTAGTAGGGTTGGCCATGCAGGCACAAAGTAGCGAAAGAACTTACCACCCAGAGGAGGAGGCGTGGATTTCGGGTTGTTATATTGTCAGTAACCAGCTTAAATCCTTGATGAGAATCAACAATCTCAACAATGGTCATTGCACCAAGCAAGAAAAATACTATTTCACTGACTTCCGCAGATGCATGTGTAAGCTCTGAAACAGCTATATCAGTTGAAGGAGCCTATAAACAATCCATACAATTAAATAGAAAATAGCAGTGGAAAGTCCGATTGAAAGAAAGAAAGAAAGAGGAAGATAAAAACCGACTTAAAAACATATAAACAGACCAGGGACTAGACATGTTGAAGTTCAACAAGTGAAAGGGTATTAGGATATAATTGGGGCCTGCAAATATTTTTCAAGTCACAAGTGTCTATAGCTAAGAGATCAAGGGGCAAACTATCATTTATTAAGTGGTCGTATTATGGGATACTGTCACTAAGGAGAGAGCAACTATAGGGTCTGGAAATTACATTTTTCTACAACATATTATGTGCATCAATAGCTACCAACACAAAGTAATCCCCATATGAAAAAACTTCAAGGTAAAATCTAATGTGTAGTTTGAATCAAACCAACTTACATTCCTTAGGCAAGGAAGTCCAACTGAGTGTTATAATTTTTCCAGGGACTGTTGTATTTGGATAACCAAAGTTAGACCCTTTTTTGACATGTGAAAAGTTAAGGGAAGAGGGAGATTGCCCCCATTTACCAAATTGTAGCTTAAAATTATTGCTAAGGTTAGGGGATGGAGGAGAGCAACTCCTTATCTTTGCATCAAAATATACTGGATGAGATGAGAAAAGCAATTTAGGTTCAAAAGCATTTTGAAAACATAACATCCTATAGTTCACCATTGAAACTGTGCTTCTACATAAAGGCGGGATATGGAAGGGTCATACTTTTGAACATAATGGTACTGGTGCCACATGCATAGAAATTGTCCTTGTTCTAATCCTTGTAAGTGCCTCCTTATCTTTTCCAGAGATGACTAAATAAACACTAAATCACTAAGGAAAAAAGTGTGTATGGGTATATGGACCAGACACTTGAGCATCTTTTTTCAATTGTTATTTACACATGCATATGCGGGAGTAGATGCACCAAGTGAATTCACACTGTTCAGTGTTCTACACATGATGAAACAAACAGCGATATAAATCTAAAAAGCATGACAATGGACACATTAAATCCAGACTAACTCAAAAGTAAAAACAAAAGAATGTGGGCATTTACCCCTAGACTCCGTATCACCCATAAGCTTACAGCCATCAACAGTCCCACGCCACTTTTATTGAAGGCTAGAGATTCTTCAAAAATGATCCCTGCATAACCTAGTACAAATAGCAAAGCCATAGCAAGATCCTGCAGACCAATGTCAAAAAACGAATAACTATTACAATATGCATATATAGAAATGTATTCCCAAAAGCGTGTACTTCGTTGTGAAATGAGCAGCATAAAAATTAGGATAGACCAAGAGAGGATATTGATGAACCTGATTGGTGGCCACCCAAGAATGGTTAATTGCCACTGCTCCAGTTGCAGCAGCTGCTAATATTGCTACAGCTTTGAGCGAATCAGTCTTAGACTGGTAGCGTTCTTCAAACTCTTGTGAGCTTGTTTCATCGAGTGAACAGAGGGGATCGCAATTTCCAGATTCCGGTGTCAAGTTCTGATACCGTTTTTAAAGTGAAGAGAAGTGTGACCATTATTAACATGCAACAAGAAGTTTCTCTAATCTTGTACCAGAACTAAAGTTCAACCCACCACCATTTTTAGTTTTTAGTTTTTGAAAGATTTGGTCAATCCATTAAACACTACAGTGGTGAAGCTATCTCCTTAATAAAAAAAAGTCATTGCATGAAACAGAACTGATTCTAAATAAAGACTGTTGGAATTGAATATTCAATCAATCTACAGAAAATTTCGATCTTTCATGGAAAAGTGAGGAACCCTTAACCCAGACTATGCACCCCAGCATCAAATACCCAATATCGTAAACTATAAAAACAGCGACTAAAAGGGTATTGCTAGAAACTTGGTTACTCGGTCATACAGAAAAAGAAGCCAGAACCTGTGACTGTGAACTTTGTTGAGTCTGAAGCGAAGATGTAGGGTCTCTGGCCTTATCTTCAGCACGTGCCAATACATTGCGACGGAGCAACGTGGGAATTGGACCCGTGAACCTGGTTCTGCAAGAAGAGGAGCCAAAGAAGGGTGGAGGTTCAACTGTGCACAGACCATGGAGGGGAAGTTTGGAGTTGCGCAAATGCTGGAACAGGGACAAGTGTGTCCCAATTGAAAACATCGCCATTCGAGCAACACAACCAAATGGGTGTTCTCCTCAAAAAATGAGATTACAAGGCAACAGGGTGTGGGTGGGTCTATGGAGTTTCATGAGTACCAAAAATAACATTATTACCTGATTATGTTTTGTTTTTACTTCAAATTGCTTGTAACCTTTTTTTATTCCAAGAACAAAAACTTCAAATTGTTTGTAACTTTTTTTATTCCAAGAACGAGAACCATGATTTTGACATGCTTTATGTGGATTAGCATTGCTCGGTCGCAATGCCTGATATTAATTTTTAAATTTCAAAAATTACAATTTTTACGTTTACACATGTTGTAATGACGTAAATTATTGTTAATTACCAACTTTTAATATCAAAAAGTTTATCTCCTTTCTTCTATTATGTATTTTCCATTTTCAAATCGATAACACTACTTAAAAAATCAAAACTCTGCTAACAATAATATATCATCTATAACAATATATAAAAGGAATTCCTCTTTTATGTCCACTTTTTACTTTTTAATTTTATCCTTAATTATTATTTTAAAAATTAATTATTTTATAATTATTATTTTTTAACCATTTTTTTTAATTTTTTTTATTTTGACCCGTTATTCTAAAAATCTTTTTAAACAATTATTTTATTTAACAACTATTTTTAAAATTTATTATATATATTTTAAAAATAAATATTATCAATCTTATAAATATTAAAAAATTCGGAAACACAATACTATCACACATGTGTTCGCGATAAAAAGAAAGTGAGTTTATATAAACTTAATTTACAATTTAAGAGTTTAGTTACACTTTTCCGCTCTTTAATTAAAACCTTCGGATTTTATTTGAGAAACAATTATGAATATACTCTTTTTAGCTTTTTTACATAAGAACGTGACATTTAGAAAAAGGAAAAAAACAGAGAAAATAGAATTATCTTCTTTACATTTTATTATTCGAATTAATTTTTTAATTAATGCATTTTTAAATATTTTGAAATTCACCTTTACATTTTCATAAATATATATATATATATATATATATATATATATATATATAGTGTGATAATTTGTGTCTATTTTTTTAACAATAATAAATAATAATAAAAATATGATTATCAATTTAATAATTAAAATGAAAAAATATTATTAAAAATTATATTAAATTTACAAAAAATATCTACAGAAAAATATTATTTTATTAATTTTTATAATACTATAATTGCATAACGGAAACATTTTGTAATTTTTATCAAGGTAATCATTATTTATTAAGAGTAGTTATTTTATTAGGATATAAAATTTATAAATTTTATTTGTATTTTGAAATTAAAAACAACTAAATAATGTAAAAGAATTATAAAATTAAAATTGTAAGAAAATGTGTAAATCAAAATTCTATATATATATATATATACACCGTGGTGTTAACAAGAAAAAGAAAATCATTAAAGAGGCCACGTGGGACTTAAAGGAGGGTGAATGAATGGTTATGGTGTGGAACAAGTATGAGCCACTGACACAGCTTCAACAAAAGCAAGAGATAAACATTAAACTGCAAAATTCGTAGGCACCGCACAATTGAGATAGTTGCAATTCACCACCATGGCACTTGTTCAACCCTCTGCTACTCTTTCTCTCTCTGTTCGTGGTAATCTCTCTCTCATAACTTTTTCCTTTAATCAGAAGCAGTATCAAGTTCAATCTCTAACACTCGGTTAAAATGTGTCGCAGATGCATGTATTTTCACTGCTCCAAAATACTCTCCCACCGCTCACTTTCCTCATAGGAATTTGATTATAACTCGAGCATCATTCATCGCTGGTTCCCCACTGTGTAAGTGTTCTACTTCCCGTGGTTTCTCCTTATCATATTTGTTTACTTTATAATGTGAAAACTGCATTCAATTATGCCACTGTCACTGGAATCCCTTAACAATAATTACTTCCCTTGACTTCAAAATTGAATGCTCTGGTAACTTGGCGATCTTTGCTTCTTCCTTCTTTCTTTTTTCAGATGTTATTCCAACCAAAGGATATTTGTTTTGCATCAGTTTGTTGGGATTCAGGATAAATTAGAACTCTTTGTGGGGTAGTCTATCTTGGAATTTCATATTATGCGGGCTTCGAATTGACGAAAAATTACTCTTAAATTTTTGCAGTAGGAGGGTTACTATAGGCCACGGCTTCCTTTGTTAATACTTAACATATCTTTTGACCCTAGACTTAATTTTAGCCGTTGAGTTCTACTGCGAAATCTTGTAATTTCTATATTTTGGAGACTGCGTTAGTTAAGCCTGTGAAATAGCTAATTTGAGGCAACAGTGAAAGATGGTAATGCTAATGCACAAATGATATCTAAAACTCTTGCTTTTTATTTTTTCTGTTTTTTTATTTGTTATAAACTTGCAACGTTGCACATTTGTAAAGCTTCTTATTTTAGATAGACTGTATGAGTTAAGCCTGTGAACTAGCTTATTTGCAGCAGCTGTAAAAGATGGTAGTGGTACAAATGTTATGTGAAGTTGATTCATTCATTGAGGATTGTTGCCTTTCTTTTCTTTTTGGTTTTGCCAGTTTCTTCTGGTCAGTTCTTAGATTGCCCTAAAACTCTTTTAAAACTAGAAGCTTGGATTTGTAGTTTCATCCATGTGTTTATGACGCAAATGATGTTATTTTCTTCATTTTATGGGTTTGAGGGGAGAATGAAACTAAAGTAATGTTGAAATAAAATAAGGTCCTTATTAAGTTATTACACAGCTAAGTATTGTTTGACTTGCCTCTAGTGATTACACAGCTAAGTATTGTTTGACTTGCCTCTAGTGATTCGAAGAAATCATGGAAGGAAATCCACATGTAAAGCAATGCCTGTTTCAATAAGATGTGAGCAAAGCACCCAACAAGGGAACAGTTTGGATGTGTGGCTAGGCCGGCTGGCCATGGTTGGCTTTGCAGTAGCCATCACTGTTGAAATTTCCACTGGGAAAGGACTCCTAGAGGTATGATACAGTATATACTATGTAGTAACTAGTGAATTATTACTTCAGGCATGACTTGGACCGCTAGCACTTGTCTGCATCTTTGAGCCATGATCCAATTTATCATTTTCATCAAATGATTAACCCTTTGTAAAACCTCCACACCAGTCAAAAGTTTACTTTGATGTTCTAACATTAATATGCTTGTTTTTCTCTCTGTTTCTCTACATTTATTGTGTTTATGAAATCCAGTAAATTCAGCTGAAGTTTTTGTCAATAAATTAATAATCTAATGCTGTCAACAGTTTATGATGTTTTAAAAGCTCACAAGCATGGTTATGAGTTCACTTACATTTCTGATTAATCTTAAACTAAATAGAATTATTTAAAGTTTTGAGCTTCAAAGTGAGTGCAACTGACTGAAAACTTAGATAAGTTTACTCCTCTTTGTACCTCCCCTTCACAGATTTTAGAATAATGTTATGACATATCTGTTGCAAAAGAATAAAGTACTTTTGTACCTCAATTTTGCAGAACTTTGGACTAGCAACTCCCCTTCCTACAGTTGCCCTCGCAGTAACAGCACTTGTGGGTGTCTTGACAGCAGTTTTTATCTTCCAGTCAGCCTCAAAGAATTGATCACATATTTAGACTCGTTGTGCTTGTTTTAAATTCTGAAGCTCAGAGGTTTCGGTTGTTGGAGATAAAATTTCATCATTCTTTTCTGTACTATTTGATGAAAAAATTAATTGGCATTGAAGCCTGAAAAGTCAACTGTCAAAGTATGACAATCCACTTAGATGTGTCTATCAGATGAACTTTCTCACCATATAGATCAAAGTATTGATTGTACCTAAAAATTTACTTTCTTCAGGTCCACTTTACTTGCACAGTTCCTTGGTAAGAACATATCCCGACTGGCAAAGAGGTTCTTACACCAGTGTGAATGGAGGATTTAGTAGGTCTTCATTCATCTCAGGGATGAAAACAAGTTCGTGGAACCTAAAAGTGAGGAAAACAAAGCTGTCAAATATCTGATTTAGAAAAAGAGGAAGTGGGAAAGATAGCTGGGTCTCTTTTAGACTTCCATGACATTGAATACCAGTGATAATGTGTTCTGTGATGGATCAGGTTTTAATTTGCTGAGTAAAGAATATAGAAACGGAGCATTGAATTGATTGACTATTGAACAACATTTTGAACAAGGAAGTCTGACATAATCCTGGTCATATTTCCTTTAACAAATGTTAAGTACAGTTATGCACATGATTAACTCCCACCCACAGATGGCCTTCATAGTTTTAAACAAACAAATTTCTGAACAATTTTTAAAATCATCAATAGTCAAAGGCGGTGGCGAAAAAATGGATTTGAAACGTTAGATGCATCAGTTATCGAACTATAGTCCCAATCTCAATTTGAAACAGTTCTTCTCTTCCTTTTAAGAAGCTTCAATGTTCATAACAAAAATTATGTATGTAGGAAGTTTCATGTGAATCAGACTTTTTGAATAATAAAACTGGAATTTCAATTTTCAATTATCCGGTATTTCATGAAAAAATTAAACATTTTAAGATAGAACTTTTTGTCCTAAGAAAATTTCAAAAGGAAGTGAAATTACTATACTGCAAAATAAATAATCAAAGTACTAACATTTTAACCAAAGTACTTCCAAAAGCTAAATCCAAATACCTGAGACAAAAACTTAAAAGTTTATGGTTCCAAAATCAAAGAGTGTTGAATATATAATTGTTAAACTAATTAACATCCAAAGTATATTATATTTGTTTGTTATTTTGCGTTAAATAAAAGTTATGTTAATTGTTAGGAATAAAAAATAAGTCTGTCATTTAAGCATTATTTTTATTAGTTATTATCTGATAACTTTTGATACATCTTTCTATTTTACTCATGTTATATAAATACATTAATTTTCATATAAGTAATGCATGCCTTCTACGCATACAATTTCTCATAAAAAAAAAAAAATCAATGAATGGATATGAGAGTAGTTGATTTTGGTTACCAACTCATGAGTCCTAAAATGGATTGGGTGAAGATGTTTCTAGTCAAGCAAGAGTACAAATAATGTGAAAAGGATTCGCAATTGATAAGAAGTTTATTATAAGTTAAAGTCATATATTAAATATTACAAAAGAAGGATTACATATTCAGAGAAAAGACCTAAAGCCTATTTTACTATTTTAGATTGAAGAATGTCATGATTCATTATATAAATTTGGTTATAAGTTATATGTCCCAAATCTCTCCAATATCTCCCAACACTAATATCAAAATAGTGACTAATTACAATAGCCATTGATTTTTTATTCATAATTCGAGTACCTAATGTTTCACATAAGTAATATGATTATGAAAAGACCTTCCAAAAAAACAGATAACTATAGGAGCCACACAATGACTAAATTTCCATAGATTGTAGTCCAGTCAGAGCCTTTGATTTATTCTTCTTTCTGGATCCATTTTTGTTCGCTTTTTTCTTAGGCTGTTCCTCTACAACTGGTTGTGTCTTCTGTAAATAATGCTGAATGGATGACAGGGGATCTGCTTGAAAGTTAGGATCCTTAAAAACAGCAGAAAATCGATCTCTTTCCCTCAACCTAATGAGCAAGCACAATGGGTTACAAATACAATTATACATATCAGATGAGAAGTTGGCAATGCAATATTTAAATAACGATGAGAAACACTCACACCAACGTCTGCCTTGATTTACAATTAAGTTTCGAGTCATTCTCATGACCTGTTTTCTTTGATGGTTTCACCTCAGGAAGGGCCTCTAAAAGTGAAGATAGGTTATATGCCTCCAATTTCTTTTGCCGTCTTTGTACTTTGCTCTTTTTCTGATAGAAGACAACAACATTTCATAAATCAACAATACTAATAAAATCGATAAAAGTGCTGGAGCATGTATCTCCAAAAGAACATGATTCAGTTAGTACAACAGCACAGCAATTGTATCTCCAGGACATAAGAGATGAATCACTAGTTCAAGATAGTTCACAAAAGATAGTTTATTAAGAGAGAAAACATAAAAATTATTATATTATAAAATTCCATTCATGTCAAATATAAAAAGTGCTTTGTAAATCAATATTAGACAGGTAACCAATGCATCCAGTGCCTTGTAAACAACATTATCACCACATACTTTCAAAGAGTACAAATGATGTTTAAAAAATGAAATTCAGAAACTCCTGTTACTGATTGTTAGTTATACTAGTTGATACTCGGTTGGTTTCCATTACACTCTTAGCAACACATATAGTTCTCTCCTATTTCATCATTTTTTATTTGAATCAACATGGCAAGCAACGAATGGAACTCCTGAAAGTGTTATTTGAGTTCTGTGACTTCTTGTCAAATCACATGGGTGTTAATTGCACACCAAACAATATTTTGACATCCTCTGAATATTTCTTTCAGCAAAATCGAAAGAATGCTTAATTATGAGTGTGAGAGAGAGGAAAGAGTGCCCAGGTATTTGTCCAACACAATACATTAAAACCAATAAAAATGATAAAGTCCTTCCACAGTTCAATCAATCCATCTTGAGACCAGTAAGAATAGAGTTGAAATAAAATTCTCACCCTCGAAATAGACTTTAGGGGGGCCCTCACGGAGACTTTCACCTCTGCAATAACAAAAGAAATTTGATCAGAAGGGTTGAAACTTAGAACAGGAATTGACACGTAATACCAAACCACCACTCAATAAAACTTTACAGTCAAACACAAACAAACAGATAGAACAATATCCAACATTTTATTTAATTTTCTCAATAAACTTATTAAATAGTTTTGCTGTATTGTTAAAAAAAAAAAAGTAGAAAAATCATTCAGAAATTAATCCGGAAACATACTGGAATAAAATTGGATCTTCTTCTGGAACCTGAGGCCGGACTTTGAGTCAGACCTGTACACGTGAAAACAGTGATTAGAAACTGAAACTAAAAAAGAAATGGGAAGTGGAAGAAAGGTACGAAGAGGAAAGGCATTAACTTTTTCTTGCCCATTTGCTGCAAAATCTGAAGAGGAACAGGAAACAGAAACAGAACAGACGATGTGGTTTTAGTGTTTTGGGTATCTCTCCACAGACAATGATCTCGACTCAACTTTCAGCTAACGGCGCCAAATGATCTCACTACCTATGCAAAATGCACTCCAAATAGCAATTACTTTAGCAAGACTGTCCCAAGTATACATTAAAATCTTTGAACAAAAAATGCATAATCAACAGCAAACCCTTTATATAAAGTCCAGGATATTTACATATACACCCTAATAGTGCTTACATCAATTTGATGAATCCAACACCGTACCATTATTATTATTCCCTGATGCTTAACTATTGTTTGATTGAAATGTGATTTGGAAATACGAAAAGATTAACCGTTCGTACAAGGACACAAGATCCTTTAACAAATACCCTTCCTTCAGAGGCCGGTAAGGATTCGTTGCAAGGCTTAAACCATTATCACGAAAAGGTTAATCCGTTCAGGGACACAAAATCCTTTAACAAATTGATTACAAAACTACAAAACTTACGATATTTCACGACAATGCCTGTCTTCTTTGTTCTCTTAGTCTGCACCAAAGGAAGGGCAACTGTGGATAACAAAAGTAGAGAAGAGTGAACCATTCATTTATCAATCTGATATTGTAAAGAAAGAAAACTGATACAGAATTCAGAGTTTTCTTAGAAAGATTGCATCAAAAATAATTTTTCCACTAGAAAGAAGAAGCATACTTTTGTATCTGGGTTGAAGGAGATGCGGCGTCTGTTAGGTAAACCACAGAATCCCAAATATATAAACCTTTCTTTTCTTTCTTTTCACTTTTCCGTACATTAATCCTTTAAAACATATTCATTTATAAAATTAAAATTCCGTTGTAGTCTAGTTGGTTAGGATACTCGGCTCTCACCCGAGAGACCCGGGTTCAAGTCCCGGCAACGGAATAAAGTTTTTTAGATTTTAAGTTTCTTCTCCTCGATATTTTGAGCATTTAATTCAGAAATCTTCATTTTGAAAATTTATGTTTCTTAATCTGAAAAATATTTATGTCATAAAAGGAAATCGTAACTAATTATACATCTTTTAAAATGTTAAATAACTGGTGTATATCCGTGCACGATTTTAAAAATTATAATATATTTATTACATTAATTTAAGTTTATAAAAGTATAAAAAAAATATTTAAATTATTATATATTTTTTTAATAAAATATATTTTATGTAATTGTTTTAAACAAGTGTTAAAATAAAGTTAATTAAGAAAACAAACTCAAACGAAATAATATCTAATAATCTTATAATTGATCAAATATCTTATTTTGATAAACAAAGTTAATAAGATTGCGAATAACAAATATGACTATAAGGAATCATTTTAATAAAAAACATTTTTATTAAATATAATTAAATAAATATATTTGATTTTAGATATGAGATCAAATTTACCACAAAAAAATTATAGTATAACAAATATGACTGACTATAAGAAATCATATTAATATTAAAAGGTGTTTTTAATAAAATATATTATTATTAAATACAATTAAAAAATATAACTGATTTTAGATATGAGATAAAATTTACCAAAAAAATTAAAATATCATGGTTATATTATGTATTATTCTTTATTTTTTAAGATTTGAATGTTAAATTGAACATAAACATTATATAAGTAATGATATTATTTTAAGTTCTAATACATTTGTGATCATTATTTTAATATAGATATAAGTCAACCATTATATCATATCTATGAACAATTTATAAATTTTAACTGTGTGAAAAAGAAGATAAATATATTCATTCACAATGATTAAATAAATTTAATATTTTTAATATTTTTGTCTTGCTAGTAATGTATACTGTTTGATAAATTAATTTAATTTTCACTTTCTAATTTTATAAATTTTATTTATTCATTCTAAAATATTATTAAAAAATTATATAAGTTAGCTAATAGAATTAGAAATACTGTAATCAAAATAGAAAATAGATATAAATGTCATTTTAAAACAATTGCTAATTCTATAAATTAAAATTATATATATATATATATATATATATATATATATATATATATATATATATATATATATATATATATATTATTTATTTAAATATTTAATTTATACACAAAATTATAAAAATAATTAAATTCAATATTTAATTATATTTTAAGCTTTTGATAAATTTGAGAATTTTTAATTTAATATTTACTTTACCTATTGAATACTAAAAAAAATTATATTTTTCAATTAAATACCAGTTGACTCTTCTATTGACTCAGTGAAATGGTTATTAAATGATTGAAACATGATATTTTTTATATAAAACTGTGTTTTCAAACTTAAATTATTCATACGCTATAATTTAAAATATATATTTATCTATTCAATTTTAGTGAAAATTTATTGCACCATTGGTAAAATTTTCAATTCGCTCGTTTTGATTCTTTATATGACTAATTGTTGAAATTGTCAATAGTAATGCAAAATGTGCTTATGATGAGATTCATAGGAAGTAAGGTTCTTAGTTCTCCAAGATTTCTAGTGTGAAATGGGAATAATTGGGTAAGGAAAATAAAGTTTTTAAATTTTTAGCTTTTAATGGACCTAATTTAAACTAAATTAATATTGATTGAATTAATTCAATTGAGGTGTGATTATAAAATAAATCTTTTTGTTGAGAAAAGTATGTACTATACTAGTTATATTTTTAAAGATGATTGATTTGTTTTAATATTAGATAAAAAAATACAACCAATTGAGATTAATTGCATTTTATTAAAGGAATGTAGATTTATTTTAACTCTGGTCCCACATCTTATATCAAATTAAATATACTTTTTATTAAATTATAACAGTAATCAATCATGTAAACACACAATAATAAACATTGCATTTTCTTACATAAATCATGTAAACACACCATAATTAATATATATATATATATATATATATATATATATATATATATATATATATATATATATATATATATATATATATTTTTTTTTCTTATTTTTTTTAA
>Ga0214542_1001900_pt1 | contig 43241 bp, 27 predicted proteins | sample CNSS1metaG_FD_160096 | JGI IMG/M metagenome (GOLD analysis project Ga0214542, IMG submission 160096) | Root nodule microbial communities from cowpea collected in UCLA plant growth center, Los Angeles, California, USA - CNSS1 | ecosystem: Host-associated > Plants > Roots > Nodule | place: USA... | reverse complement strand
CTCAACCATTTGTGAGAGTTTCCTCCCTTGGGAGTGAATACTTTTAAGCCTTATCTTGCATAGCAAGTGGCGGCACACATCCACTCATCTTCAAGGTTGCCATGGCTTCTAGCCTAGCCTTGTAGTGCGTGCTTCTCACATTTTTACCATTTCTTTTCTTTCCATTTTATGTTTTCTTCTTCCTTTAATTGTTCTTGGTTTTCTATGGTTTATGTGCTTTTCATTTCCTTTTTGTTTTTGATCAATCCATCATCTTCTTCTCTTGAGCTTTGTGAAAGGAACCTTCACATCTAGATAGCTTGCTATCTTAATGTCCAGTGTGGATTTCACTTAGCTTTCTTAATCAACTCACACCATATTCAATAATCTTAAAAGAAAATAACATAATCCTTCATCAATTTATTAGCATGTTGATTTAAGGTTAAGCTAATCTTGGGTCAACAAGTCCACCCTTAAGTCAAGGTCAACAAGTCAACTCAAAATAGTCAACCATAACCAACTTCAAGAATTGAAATTGAAGAAATGGAAAATAAAGATAGAGAGGATAATGTCTTCCCTTTTGTCATGCTCCTAGTGATCCTCCTAGGGTTGGCCTCCTTGGAACTTGATGAGGTGGTCACATCTTCATCAAATTCAGCTGAGAAGGTCTTAGAGTTGTATTAGAAATGCAAGACAAGAAGTGACAATTTAAAATGGTTGATGATTTTGGTGTAAAGAAGGCATGGAAATTGTTTGATCTCTCAAAAAGAGTTCGACCTATTGACAGGACTATGGTTAATGACAAGTCGGCCACACGGACAATGAAGAACCCAATTGAGGACAATTCGGTCAAGGTTAAGAAGATGTCAGCCAAAGCAAAGAACAAGTCAACCATAATGAAAGCAAAGTTTGCCACGAAGAAAGTGAAGAACACTATCAATCATGAAAGGAGCAAAAACAATGTGAGAGAAGTTACTACACGTGGAAAGCCAATACGAAAAATTGAAGAACGAAGATGATGAATAAAAGAAGCATTTAAGTTTACAAATAATTGTTTTGAGTAAACTTAGATGTGGGTAGTTGCATTTAATATTAATGAGTATATTTTTAAAAAGGCTTGTTGTTAATAGTTATTTTTTATGGAGTTGTTATATTTTTGTTTTCTTCTTTCTAGTCTTATAATGCATTTCAGTTTTTGTTGCACAAAGTTATTTCCCTGTGAATATGTGATAGAGTTATTAATTTTAAAGATTTCAAGATCAACGAACATTCTTATCTTAGATTTAAACGACTAAGTTAAAGAAAGGATGAATTGAAATTTCTAAAAATTTTCACAAAACTTAGAATCATATTTTAATTAAACCAATCCATTACATGATTTGGTTTTGATTGTTATTGTTTTGAAAATTAAATAAATGTCAATCCTTTAAAGCACTACAAAAATTCACTCGTGTAAATGAATATTCTAAGGTTAAGCTAAGTCAAGTTGTCTCCTAACAAATGCACTTAAAATTTTTACCTAAATGTTTAGAAACATAAAGATAACAAAAGTCGATTTTAGAGCAATAAATGATAACAAAAAATAAAAAACATAAAAGATAGGTTGATTTTCAAGCTTTTCTATAGTTAAATTCTTTCATGGTTATCATATGATTATTTTCATTTATTTTATTAATAGAGACATTGAATTAATTAAATAAGTTACATTTAATTCGCTAAGACTCGTATTCATTCCAAACGTTTTTACTGAGATTCTAGTTATACTTTATTCATTCCAAACATCTATAATTAAAATAATATTATATTTTTCTATCTTTATATTAAGCAAATCAGTATAGTCTGAATTAACTCAATAGGTGTAAATTAATTAATCTAATTCCTCACATGCTCCAAGCTAGGCAAATGAGAACCTATTGACACTCCACTTATACCAAGTGTACAAGTTAAGTTAAGTGTTCTATTACACTACACATGTTTCAAATATATAATATGAAAATTTACTTTTTCATTAGAATTAAGCAAACTTACAAAAAATCTAATTAAAGATTAAGATTTGAACTATCAACAAGTATTCTAAAACAATCATAAAAGATAAAATTAGAACTAAAAAATATAAATAAAAATGGGTCGTCTTTTAGACCGAATTTTTTTGACTTCAATATGTTCAAGGTACACTATTTTCATGGGTCATCTTTTAATGTAACATAAAGTATATAAAACATGAATAATTGAAAACTGATATCTGAGTCAAGTAATCTAGGATATCTGAATTATATTATGATTAAGTTGACCAAGTTATTTCACCCATGTAGTCTAGAGTTGTCTAATATGGGTTTCTAAATAGATGTTAGGATTGTTTTAGGATTTTAATGACCGGTTTTCAAGGAACACATGAAGGAAATTTTTTATTCTTGATATTCTTACAAAATCCTATAGCCAAGATTATTCATGTAGGCTTTTACTTCTTGCACCTCCAAAATTTCTCTGTGCATCTCCAAAATATTTTAAAATGATCATTTTACCTTTTTGAAAAAATGACTTTCTGAATATATATTTCAAAAACTTTTTGAAACAACTTTTTTTAGAATTTTCTAAATGAAACTTCTGGAACAAAATAATTAGAATCAAATTTCTGGAATAAAACTTTCGGAACACATGGAATACATTCAAAAAAAGAATTTTCGAAATAAGATTTCTTGAACAAACTTTATGGAATGCAATAATTAATATCTTTCAAAATGATTTTTTCTGAGCACTTCTATATAAAATTCTTGAAAGAGTTTTCCAAAACATATAAAATAGGTTTTGGAAAGAGTTTTCTCTTAAATGAGTTTTTTTCCACATTTTCTCTTCTTCCATGATGGAATTGGCGACAACGACAACGACATTGGTGGTCTAGTGCAGTGGGATAGGGTATTTGAGTATTGTTCTGTTATTGTGGGGTGTAGTTAATAATTGTGGAGGTGCACGAAGCAATAACCATTCATAGTATTTTAACCTTTGAATGAGTATAATTTGTGTCTTCTCCACTTTGAACACTCATACTTACTAGTCTTCCTTATGAAGTGGGCTATCTTAGTTTCTCTTTTGAACCACCAACTCTCATTCTCTTACAAGATCGTTCCCTCCATCTTCAACCTTCTATGATTTCCCTCCACTCTAGCTGGTGGAACTCATCTTCCAAGAGCTCACTCATCTCTCATGAACTCATCTATCAAATACTACATAGGTCTCTTCTTCTTTTCTTGAACATCTTAAAAATGTGAACAAATCACATTTTTTCATGAGTTTTCTAGTGTCAAAATAAATATGACATGGAGTCAAAATAAATATAATCTTTGAGTTGATACAAGAATTTTGAAACTAGTTCAACACTTCATTTGGAGGAGGAATTTCAATAATTCTAGGAAATTGAAATATATTATATTTGAATTACTTACAATTGAATTCTCTTCACTTTTGAAATTGTAATGTCCCATTTAATAGAAAAACTATTAAATATAACATCACATAATTTTTTATAAACGAACAATGAGAAAAGTATAATAGAATAACTATATAGTCATCCAAATATACATAAAAGAATTTTTTTTAAAAAAGATACTAAAACAGAGAACTAAAAAAAGAACATAAGAAAGAGTCCTTCAAAAGGATGCTAAGAGAAGGGAATTAACTTAAAACATCTAATATAAATAGCAACATCTCTCTCCATCTGATTAGGATCAACTGGTGTCTCCTCATCTGCTCACAATAATTTTGGTGATTATTGCAAAAGAAAAGACAAACAAGAAAACAGAAGCACAAGGAGAAGGATAAGCTAGTGAAAATAAAATGAGCAAATAATAATCGAGCCACTTTAAACACAATTAGCATGTATTACAAAACATAGAAGAACACATAGAAGCATGAAACTTGCATTTATGGTGGCCTGTACTGCTCTAGAGAGTCATTGTCAATGGGTTTCACCTTACCACACATAAGGTTAATCCATGATCATCTAAGGCTATTATTTTGCCTTTGATTAGGACCTCCTGCTACTCTTACCACATGAATGATTCCACTTTATGTGAGTCTGAATGATCATTAGAGTGTTATGATGTAACCTTACTTAAATCCATAAATCATTACTTACACTATATAACCACCAAAGAAATTTTTCCATGAAACTCTCACATATTTCACATGTTATCTCAGAATAACTCATATCCTATGCTAAACACATCAAGTCATGTATCAAAATACCACATCATTTATGCATAATTTCATACATCATGTTTATAAAATTAACTCAGTAAATCCAATGGCAAAACTTAATGCAATGATCGGGGGCTATGGCCCCCTCCAATTTTTTTTTATAAAATATATATATATATATATATATATATATATATATATATATATATATATATATATATATATATATATAATATTTATATATAAATATTTTTTAGAAATTTTAATGTATTTTATGTATTTGTTATTTTCAAAACTTTTATATATTTATTTTGGGTTTTAATATGTTTTTAGTGTTGAAGTTTTAATACATAATTAGACTTTGTCTATATCCAAAATTTTTATATATTTTTGTCCCAAAATTCGAAAAATGAATGAATATAATCCTTTTAACCTAATTACGTAAATTTTTGTGAAAGTGTCAAATGTGTTTCATGCTATCATTTGAATTGTTTGCCGTGTTTAATACATTTCAGTTTTAATATATGCTATAAAATCTGTTTGGCACATCAAAAACTTTAATATATTTTTGTCCTTAAATTTAAAAAATGAATTGATATAATCCTTTTAACATAATTATGTTAATTTTTTTTAAAGTGTCAAATATGTTTCATACTATCATTTGAATTGTTTACACTGTCTAACACATCTCGACTTTAATATCTGTTAGGAAAGCGTTTGATACATAAACAAATTTTAACACAATAGATAAAAGGATTATATCCATTCATTTATAAAGTTTGTGGATTAAAATGTATTAAAACTTTGGATTGAGATAATTTTCAATTTGGGTGTCAAAGTTTAGAGATTAAAAACATATTTAATCCTTTATATCCATTCATTTATAAAGTTTGTGGATTAAAATGTATTCGAGTAAATTCAAAGAGGACTCCAAGGTTATCTCAAATCTATTCTCTGATTCAGGAAAAGATGAAGATTCAGATGAGAAAAGAGAGGAGTAAGGTTGAGTGAAGAGGGGAGAGTGAATTGGTGTTGGGAGAAAGAAGATAATTGTGTTTGGTTAAAACGAAGACAATTGAACTTTTTGTTTTAAAAGAAATGGGTTTTAAAAAATAGATTGTTTGGATAGAGTAATTAAAATATCTTTCATTTCAATTTCTCGTATGGGTAAAGTAAATGAATTTTTGTGAGATAAAATTTTCATTTTAAAAATATTTATTTTAGAATATGAAATTTAAAATTAAATTTAAAAATATGAGTCAATTTTAAATATTAAAATAATATTTAATAATTCAATTTTATATATTGAATAATTAAACTTTTAATATTAAATAATACTTAATAATTTTTAAGAAATATAAGTAAGAATATACTTTTATAATGATATTGATTGATTTCGTAACAAAAAATAACATTACTTATTAATTACTTCATTTAACATGAAAAAATCATCTAATTATAAAAAATTCAATTTTAAGATATAGCATAAAAGAAAGTAAATGAATATTTCAAGCTTTATATTTATAGCTCCCAACTTCGTCATTGTCTTTGATCCTTCAAATGTAAAACAAGAATAGTCATTTTCAAATATTATTGGTATTGACCATTTTATAGAAAGTTTTATATGTGGATTAAGAGTATGTTTTTTGTCCCTTAACTTTAAGTGAAAATTAGAAATAGTTTTCCTTCAAAACTTTGGTCCAATTTAGTCCTTCAACTTTATAAATGCGTGAATTTAGTCATTTTAACCAAATTGGTTAAGTTTATTTGACATTTCAATCGTATTTCTCACCAACGTTGAAGCAGGAATGTATCAAATAGTGTGAATAACTCAAATACTATAATGAAACACATTTGAAATATCAAATAATCTTAACAAAATTTGGTTAAAAGAACTAAATTCACACATTTCTAAAATTGGGTCAAAGTTTCAAAGAAAGAGTAATTGTAATTTTCACTAAAATTTAAAGTACCAAAAACATATTTAACCCTTTATATGTGGAAAGGTGAAACACAATCTCATGTACTTATTTTACACTCTTTATTACTAGTTGAGGTTTTGTTCTTCAGACTTTATTATATCTAGTGTGGGTGGAATAAGTGAAGTTGGTCTTTTTATACCCATGTTATCTACTTAGGTTGTTTTGAACCTGAAAATTGCTTTAAGTCTTCAACTATATATAGTGTCGAGGGAAAAGGTGGGGTCAACCTTTCTATAACCATATTATCTATTGAGGTTGTTTTAGACATGAAAATTTCTTCAGGTCTATCAACTTTCATGATCACAAGAGGGTCAATTGTGAATGTTATGTGCAACAAATGCATCACAAGTCATTGACTCAAACATTTCATCAAACAGGTAGTAGGCAAACTAGAAACAAATGATAAAACACAAACTATCAGACTAATATTGAAAGCAATATTACAAAATTGGGTAATGAAAATGATATGAATTACTTGAGAATAAAATGAAAACAAGAAGCAGAAAGGGGAAGAGAGAGTTCATTGAGACATGGTGATGACAAACCCCTTAGCCATGGCCAAGCGCACACATGAGGATGGTTGTCATTTGTGGAAGGTGCGCCCAAGCCCCTATCTTTTGAGCTTATCTTTCTTAAAAATAAATAGAGTAGGTTTTCTTTTGGGTATTGTATAATGGGTCAAGTAGTCTAGAGTTTTCTTTGGGCCTAGAATTTGGGCCTTGGGCTTGTAATGTAGGCTTTTGGGTCTAGAGGAAAGTGGCCTTAAGGAGACACATGATTTTATGGTTTTTATGCTAGCTTGGTGGAAAAGGTTGATCCTAAGCTTCTCCTATGTACGCAAGGGCGACTCAAGGGTTTTGGTGGCCTAAAATAAACTTAAAAATGAAGCCTTTTGTTTAATTTTTTTTTATAAAATTATTTATTAAATTTTCGAAATTAATTTCATTTAACATTTATTTTTTAATAAATAATAAGGCTAATTCATTTAATCTTTTTATATATTTTTCATCGTTATCATGAGTTTGAGAATTAGACTTATTCTCGTCACTAACTACTTCTCTTTCTCTATTCTTATTTTCACCTATATCTATATTGTTATTATCTTCTTTATTCAAATAGCGCCCACTTTTATTTCTTAATTCATTTTTCTTATCTATTTTTATAAATTTATTCATAGCTCCTTTTTGTGATGCAATTAAAGCCTAAACTTTTCTCCTATTTTGGATTTTTTAATAACTTGATTCATATTTTCTGGTTAACATCTCCTAAACCCTAATCTTTGAACAAAAATAGACAAAAGAAACACATTTCGAATCCTAATACAAATTCAATGAATAAAATAAAAACAACATCAACATGAATAGAAAGAAAAGCATACTAATCAAAAATGAGACTAAAAAAATGGGTACACACGGGTAATATGAGATTCAAGGAATGAAATTTGTCAACACATTCAATAGAAGAACTCTAATAGAAGAAAGTAAGGAAAGGCAAAAATTGGATTCATTAGGTAAGAATTCACAAAGAGATAAAAGAAGAAAATAAAATCAAAATTGAAGTCACATAGAAATAAAAGAAGAAAATATAATCAAAATTAAAGTCACGCAGAGATATAAGAAGAAAATAGAATCAAAACTTGAGGTCACGAGTAGAAAAAAAATAGAATAAAAATTGATTATAAGAGAATAAATATAATTAATCATTCTCTTTTTTTAAAAAAAAATTATATTTTATTGAAAAAGTTTTTAATAATTTACTTAAATTTTATTCTCAAACATAAACTTATAATTAATTTAAAAGAGGCATATTAGTAGCAAATTTTTTTAGGTATTTTATCTTGAACATAATTTTATAATTAATTTAATAAAGGTATATTAGTACGAAAAAAAAAATTGTGAAGCCTTTTTTCTTAAACATAATTTTATAATTAATTTATTAGAAGAATATTAGAACTAAAAAAAAAATTGATGTCTTTTTATTTTCGGAGGCCTAAAGTGAATTTATTTGCTTTACATTTAAGTTTCCATATATGTGTTGTTTTGTGTGCTTTTTGAATTTTACTTGAGTCTTTGTTGTTTGGATTCAGTTATATCATCTTGTTATCTAGAGTGATGTTTAGTCATTTTCATGTCATTACTTCTTAGTTTAACCTTTGAAAAATGAAAACATATGAGTTATATGGTGTTATTTTTGTGTCCATTGAAAAATCACATGATATGTGTCTTTGAGTACTTTTTATTTGCATTTTTTAGTCCATGCTCGCTAGTAGATCATTAGTAAGTTCTTAAAGTTAAGTTTCCATTGTATTTTATTGAGTTTCTTTATTCTACTTTTGCATCCATTAGGTTTCTTTTTTTTAAAGCTGCTTCTTGTTCAAAGTAAAAAGTATATTGCATATCGGGAGTAGTGGTCTCAGTTTTTGCATGAAAAAGTGCTATAGAATTTTCAAAATAGAAAACAAAAAGGATAGAAAAGAAGTATCAAAAGAGCAATGAAAAATATGTGAAAAATGTGCACTATGACCACCACTACTACTTGTTCTTAGTGTCCTTAAATTGCTTGCATACGAAATCTGTTTTTGTGCATTCAAAAATCCATTATTTTTTTCTAGTTTTTTTGTTTTTGTTTTTGTGATCTATTCTAGTACCTTTCCTTAAGTATTTCTCTTTTTTGTGCTTAACCTTGTTTCCTCGCTTTTATTTTCTTATACCTTAGTTTATGTCTAGCTTTCTTTTCATCTTAAATTCCTTTCGAGAAGTTCGGTGCAAGAGGCTTGACTAAACTTTGCTAGGACAAACTTGGTTATTAAGTAATCCAAGTGATTCACCTCTCTTTCCTAGAAGTGAACTTGAGCTTTTTGGCCTCCTTAAGTCTCCTTAGGAGTTTCCTTGTGTTAACATCCAATTTCATTTGGGTGAATAAATTATTTTCAAAAAAATAAAAAAAAAAAATAAGCAAATGTTTTTTAATTAATGGTAAATAAAAAAGGTGAAATAAAATTTTCTTCAAAGATTTTCAAAGTTTAATTTTAGAAAAAAAAAACGAAAAAGGAGGGAGGTAGAAAAAAAATAAAACAAGAGGAAAAAAGAAGGAATAGGCCAATTTGGTTTTTAATTATCACACTCCTTCTCATGAGCCTACCATCCCAACATATCTTCTACTATGATTGCTGATATAGAAATTAGTGATATGATTATAATAATTCGAAGCCATATCTTTTCTAATGAGTAGAATCAATATTATTGATAATGATTGATATTGTGCTCTGATTTGATGTAATTTGATTCTCGTAATATGTTGTTATCATGACCAATTCCTTCTTTATTTTGTTCATTACAAATAAGGCTAGGATTAAATTGATATTGCTATGTGTGGATATAAATACACAGTCTATCATATGAAAAAGGGATTGAAAAAGAAAATATTCTCTAGACTTCTCTCTTTCTTATCACCACTCACACATACACACCCGTTTTTACCTCTTTGGGGAAAAAAATAAAACTCTAAAAGAGAAAAGGAAGCTATCATGTAGAGAACGAGAGAGTGAGATTGATAGAGAAGAAGAGACACTGATAAATTTTTAAGGTACGTCACTACCAGTTACTTTTTTCTCTTGATTTGTTTTTCTCAATTTCTCAATTTTCATTATATTTTGTTTTAATCATTATTTCCCCCCATTTCTTTAGTGTCTATCTGGTCACTCGAATTGTGTGACACCTATTATTAAATTTTGTTTTTTTTCTAAAAAAAAATTTAAATAACTAAAAATAAAAACTAGTTTGCTTTGTTTAATTTTAGTGTATGACCGGTCACTCGCGTCATGTGACACTCATTTCCAAATAATTAAAAATACTAAATAACATAAAGGTTTTCAAAATTATAAAAAAATAAAAAATTAAATCAACAATTTCTAAAAGGTTCTTAAAGAACTACATGACCATGATTCTCCATTGTGAATGGAAATACGTAGGAGCGAGGATTAATTCTTGTCGGCCCCAAAAGACTAAAAAATTAATTTTGTTTCTTTTGTACATTCTTTTATTATTATTTTTGCGGAAAATTAAATATTTTGAAAATCACATCCTTTTGCATGTTTAATTAAAAGTAATGTATTAGGACAGACGTCGTGGGGTACTAATACCTTCTCCACGCTTAAACGACTCTCGAACCTAAAATCTGGTTTTTTTCAGACCTTGTCTTATCTTTTTTATTTTTCTATAGTTTTCTAGAATAAACTATGGTGGCGACTCCAAACTAAACTCTATTTCTTTCATATTCTATTTTTGGTTCGTCGTCCCGCAGCAAATTCGGTTGCGAGAGATAATGACTCCATTAGGGACACTAGAGGATCAGACCATTTATTTGAATGTGCAAAATTGATGTGGTTTTTATTCTTATTTTTATTTTCCTTTTTTTTCTTTTTAGGGATGTATATTCTTGTCTCTTTTAGTCTTTGGAATTCTTGTGTTTATTTATTTTTCTTTATTTTGATTTTTGAAATAATTTCTAGATATTGAATCCTAGGGCACACAACATTACTATATATCTTCCTGGGGACTTTTTCTGGTTGTTTTGCAGGTCGGGGTTGAGTATAAATTGCATTTTCCCTTCACACACACTTTGTTCATTACATGAGTGGGGCCCTATACTCGGGTTTGAGTTGCTTTGAATTAGAGAGGATTGTGTAGCAATGCCACAATGGATGTACTTTCCAAGTGGTCATTGTGATAACTCCAACTAGAGTTTGTTTGCTTCATTGGTACACACATTTCTTGTTGTTTATCAATTGTAGTGGGAAATTTCATGAAGGGGACCATAGCTCTAATGACCTTGATCTTTAGGTATTAAGGAACTATCCTTTTGAGCATGCATACTTTGCCTTAGAACTTTTATTTTTAAGTGTCAAACCTCTGTTAAGGCACAAAAGGGAGACTATTTGTGTCATTTACAGTCACATTTCCTAGTATATAGTAATAAATCCATCACAATTTTTGCTTCCTAAGGCTTAAGCATACATTCCATCAGCATATAATGTGAATAACTACCTACGATGCACAAACATGCATTGTATTCCCATTATGTGGTCATCCAAGCTACCTTGTTCATAGTTTCAACACATAGCATGCATATGCATAATTTTACAAAAAAAATATCACTAAAATAAATTCAAATTGTTTCCCATTTTGCGTGTCACCAAATTCTTGGAATCTTTCTTGGGAAAAATGATTAATTAATAAAACATTTTTTGGTCAAATCAGTGTACTGAATAAAGAAATAAAATATTGTTTGTTATCATTTCTTTTGAAGCATCCATCTAATCTTGCATACAAGAAATTGCTCAAATTCATCTCATTTTCCATCTCTCTTCCACCATAAACCTTATTTTTATTTTTCATGAAGGATTATCGCAAAAGGGGTGTTGCCTTAGGATGTTTACAAACAACTCTTTTAACACACAAAAAAAACAAGAAAAAAGTGAAGAAAAGTTTGCTAGACTAAAACCTCTAAAGGATAGTCTAGGACAAAATAAGAAAAAAAAGTGAAAAAAAGAACAAAACAAGGGGCATCCTGTTACATGAACCAAATTATTTTCTTATGAATTAAAGTTTTTGTTGAGAGAAACAACCATGATTAGAAATTATGTGTGGCCATGTTTCTTTATCTGAAAAAAAAAAGTAATTATCCTTTGTTACCCAATTTGAGCCTTAAAAAAATAAAATAAAATTTTTCTTTCAAATTACCCTAAACAAAGGTCACCCTCATACTCTAGGGTTGACATAATGTTTGCATTTGTTTCATCCGAATGGTAGTTCACCAATACAAAATATCAAAAAATAAATAAAAAGAAACAAAAGAAATAGTTATATCAAGAAAAGAAAAAGATAAGCAAAAGGTGAATAAGAAGAAGTCAAACAAATATTGAATGAAACATTATTCAAAGATCCTTGTTTGAAACAACCTCACATCACTTTTTTTGGTCTTTACTATCATTTACTTCCATACCCGTAGCCTTGGCCACGATAAAGTCCATGCAGATAAAAGATTGATTGTTATTTTTGGGAGGTTTTAATTTAAAGGAAATTTTGATTTGCTAACAAGTTTTTTCTAAAAAAATGATGAAAAAAGATTGAGAAAGTGTGTTCAGATATTTGTTTTTAAACATTGGGGCAGTTTATTTTTGGGTGACATGTTTTTAAAGGTTCAAAATTAGCACGGACAATCAGACAATTAAACTAAATATGGGTTGTCCCCTTTCAATTCATTCTTCATGAAAATTCATCTTTACTCCTACAATATCCCCGCTCTAAGCCTAAACCTTGACCAACCTTAAAATAGTCCATCTTTATCAATCTCAACCCTTAATTGGGGCAGTCACTTTGTTTGTAATTCATAAATTCCCATCATTCATTCTGAATTGGGGCATTTATTTACATTGAAGACTATGATCACATTAGGGAGAACTTGTAAAGACCCCGCCATTTTTCAATCTCCTCAATTGCGAAAAGCCAATCACACTTTTGCACCATAAGACCATCCTAGACTCTCACACTAGGGTCAAGTTTTCGAAGCCCCCATCATTTCTTTCGAACCATCAATAACTGGGGAAAGCCCAAACACATTTTGTGCCCTAAGACCAATTCAAATTGGGGCAACTCCCTAGTTAATCTTTATGACCTCATCCAAGCCTTTTGAAGTCCTTGGTGATTTCATGCATGTCATTCAAATAGTGTTTCAAAAGAAATGATTAAAAAAAAGGGTTCATTAGTAAACTGATTAAACCAAAGAAATGATTTGAAAAAGTAAAAAAAATTCAAAGTAGAATGATTCCATGTATTCAAAATAACAATGAAATGGGATCAATTCGAATTTGTTTTCAAAAAAATGCAAAAGGGAAATCCATACATAAGGTATTTCGTGCACCATACCTAGTCAATCCATACATGCATTGATTACATCAACTTCATAAATAAGCAACTACATGGTCAACTCAAACTTCTTGATAGTCAATATTAGAGCCCAATTTGAACACTAGCCCCGAAGCCCAGTTTCTAGATTGGCCCCCAAGCCTAGTTCCCACACTAGCCTCCAAGCTCAGTTCCCACACTAGACTCCATGCTTAGTTTCCACACTGGCCCCCATCCTAGTTTCCACACTAGCCCCCAAGCCTAGTTTTCCATGTTGGCCCCCAAGCCCAATTTCCACATCGGTCCCCAAGTTTAGTTTTTTCTGGCCCCAAGCCTAGTTTTTCTAGTCTCTAAGCCTAGTTCTCAAATTAAAAAAGAAAAATAAAGGAAAATGAAAAATGAAAAAAAAACAAATAAGGTCTCATGATTTCCACGCATGCATCCATGCATTCATGCATCCATCATCATCTAGGTTCAAAAAGAAAATCATAACATGTCTTGCATAATTAATGTTCAATAAGAATTCATAACACATGTACATAAGCATACTACTCTAACATTTCCTAGATTGATAAAAAAAGAAAAATGAAAAATAAAAAAATAGTCTTTTCAATCTATTTCATCATATAATACAACATACACACAATCACATCATGTCATCCATCGTACTCCACAAAATCAATGAAAATCATTTCAAAGAAAAACACTGCTAAAAAAGAGGAGACTTTAAAAAGGTTAGCAAGGACAAATATTTTGTGTAGGTCCCTCCAACGTTAGGCATTTATGTGGTGTTTGTCGACTCTTCAAGATTAAACTTCAGGTTCTCTCTTTGGACAATGACCCTTTCTTCGAGACTAGTTAATACGTTTTTCAAAAAGGAAAAATCAAGTTTTCAAAGAAGATAAATTTTCTCAGATTGCAACCCACTATGAGGCAATGGTCATCTTTTTCTTTACATCAAGGCCCTTTGCATGGCAATGGTCATTGATTTCTTTGTCACATTGAGGCCCTCTACGAGGCAATGATCATCAATATCTTTACATCAAGGCCATCTGCAAGGCAATGGTCATTGATTTCCTTATGTTTACATCAAGACCCTCTATAGGGCAATGTTCCTTGATTTCTTTATGTTTACATCAAGATCCTTTTCAAGATAATGGTCATTGATTTCTTTATGTTTACATTAAGACCCTCTACAAAGCAATGGTCATTGATTTCTTTGTCACATTGAGGCTCTCTGCGAGGCAATGGTCATCGATTTCTTTACATCAAGGCCTCTGTGAGGCCATGGTCATTGATTTCTTTCCTTTCAATATAGACCCTCTCCTCGGGATTGGTCTAATATGCTTTTTCGAAAAGTCAGAAAAGAAAATAATAAATCAAAGTGATTTGTCAGATCAGGACCCTTTACATGGTAACGGTCATCGAATATTTTAGATATAGGCCCTATATCGAGATTTTTGTAAGCTTTCTTTTTTCAAAAAGTCAAATTTGCAAAAAGAATGTGGTTTCCCGAGTCAGAACCCTCTACATGGTAGTGGTCACCAAATCCATTGGATATAGGCCCTCTCCTCGGGATTAGTCTAATCTATTTTTTCTAAAAGTAAAAGAAAAAGTGTGGTTTTCAAGTCGAGACCCTCTCATAGTAATGGTCGTCAAATCTTTTGGATATAGACCCTCTCCTCGGGATTGGTCTAATTTGTTTTTTTTTTCCAAAAAGTAAAAAAAAAATGGTGTTAGATCGGGACCCTGTTGATGGTCACTTAGTCCTTTCCTTTTAGATATAAACATTTTCCTTTGGAATGATAAAGTTTTTCTTTAAATTTGTCTTCTTTTGAAACTCGAATGAAATTAGTGTTTCTATCTTTACTTATATTTTACTATGATAATATGAAAAAGTCAAACTTTCATATTATCTAGTAAAATCTAAGTAAAGAAGGGCAGTTGTCAACATTCAATTTCGTCTAGGTTAATAAATTTATTTTCGAAAAAATAAAATAAATAAATAAATAAATAAATGTTTTCTAATTAATGGTAAATAAAAAAGGTGAAATAAAATTTTCTTCAAAGATTTTCAAACTTTAATTTTTGCAAAAAAAAAAAGAAAAAAAAAATATAGAGATAAAAAAGGAAAAAAGAAGGAAGAACGCAATTTAGTTTTTAATTATCACACCCCTTCTCATGAGCAACCCAACATATTTTCTACCCTGATTGTTGATAGGGAAACTATTGATATGATTATAATAATTAGAAGTCATATATCTTCTAATTAGTAGAATCAAAATTGTTAATGATGATTGATATTGTGTTGTGATTTGATTCCAGTAATATGTTGCTATCATGACCAATTTCTTCTTTATTTTGTTCATTATAATTAAGGCTATGATTATATTGATATTGCAATATGTGGATAGAAATACACAGTTTGTCATATGAAAAAGGGGATCGAAAAAGAAAATATTCTCTACACTTCTTTCTTTCTTATCACTACTCACACAAACACTTGTTTTTACCTCTTTTGGGAGAAAAACAAAAATCTAAAAGAGAAAAGGTAGTTGTCATGTAAGGAACGAGATAGTGAGATTCATAGAGAAGAAGAGACATTGAGAAATTTTTGAGGTACATCATCGCCAATTGCTTTTTTCTCTTGATTTATTTTTCTTAATTTCTCAATTTTCGTTATATTTTGTTTTAATCATTTTTTCCCATTTTTTTAGTGTCTATCCAGATGTTTGTGCCGTGTGACACCTCTTATAAAAAATATATATAAAAATTAAAAATAAAAACTAGTTTTCTTTGTTTAATTTTAGTGTATGGTCGGCCGCTAGCGTCGCGTGACACTTATTTCCAAATGATTAAAAATACTAGAGAAACATAAAGGTTTTCAAAATTATAAAAAATAAAAAATTAAATCAACAATTTCCAAATGGTTCTTAAAGAACTACATGATTTGTAAGATCCGCTAAATTTAATTAATTAAATAATTAATTAATTAATAAATGTGGGCAATGGAAGCCTTTATGACATTTAATTCTGACAAGTATGACATGAAAAAGTACTGGCTCAAGTGGTTGAGAGTACTTGATTTTATGATAGGACTTGGATTTAAGTCCTATGTATGTCATTTATGTGCTGTTTAAATTATAATTATTTTAATTATGTAATTGTTTTATATAATATTTTGGTTGTGGGGCATGATATTATATTCTTAAATGATTAAGAATTATCATGAAACATGAATTGGTTGAATGGTTGTGCATTGAGTTGGCATTGGCATGGTTACGGGTTTGAACCTTGGTAACTCTAAATTAAACTTCCTTTTTGCTAAAATTAGTTTTGGCATGAAGGTGAAAGGGTAGAGAAAACCCTAGATGAATGAGCAGCCAAGGGAGGCTAGAAAAACAATCCATAATGACAAATTGAATCGCAATCATCATGAACATTAAGCCATTTTCATTTTATCACATTAAACTACCATTAAGGCACCACTAAAAGTCAAATTTTGAGTGAGAAGGAAGGTTTTTTGTGCTGCCATTATTGCTTAGTGAAAGGAGTACGAAAATTGGAGAAGTGTTATGTGATAATTGAGTGCGAAGGAGAGTTAACGTGGGAAAACAAGGGGCGTCCTTTCTGATCAAAGCAGAAACCCAAGAACCCCAAGTTTAAGCGAAGGAATCCAGGTTAGGGGAGCTTTACGCGTTAATTCCATGTTTAAATCTGATTGGCATGCTAAATATAGTAGTTTTACGCGTTAATTTTATTTTAAGTCTGATTGGCATGCTAAAGGTATGATTATGCATGAATTGTTTTATTCCGTTTAAAGCTTGTGGTTCTAGAAATTTCCAGAAACTTTCTCTCTCCAGAACTAGGGTTTCTCCCTCCTTCCTCCACCACGGTTTCTGCCGCTGGCTGTTCTGTTACGTTACCAAGTTGCCGCAATGGGTTCTCACGATGGTTGCTACGTATGTCGCATTTCAATCCATATGTGGTGGCATCAGATCAGAGGTTGGTGCGCGGCACTGCTTTGCTATTGCGACTCCTCAAGGTTCACGAGCTGCTACGTTGTTGCAGAACACAGAAACGATGGAGCGTCAGGCGATATTGTTGCAGCAGAATTATATTTCACTCGTTTGAATTGCGTGGTCTACAAGGCTATTACGATATCTTAAAGGTCTTCTTGCTGGTGTTCCTTGAGTTGTAGCTCAGAACGTATTCCCTTGAGTTGTGGCTTGGGATAGGGGTTAAGCATGTGGCATTCCTTGAGTTGTGGCTCGGGATGGAGGATGAACACGAGGAACTCTTGAGTTGTGGCTCGGGTTGGCGAGTGTTGCCGGTGTGAGTGTGCTGGTTGTCGTCCGCACAAATGGGTCCATATATATTGCCCTCTTCAGTAATTAGCTTACGAGTTTGGTAGTCTTAGGACATTACGAGCTATGTTCGTATTGGGAACTCCAACTGGCGTTACGGTGTGTGATCCGAAGCATGGTTTCCCGCACGTGCTCTATCGATTGTGGTTGATAGGTGTGGCAGCAAGACATCTTAAGGTACTCACTAGAAGACGTAGAACACGGTTAACATGGTTATGGCCATGTGGGATGATATCAAAGGATAGAATTCCTTTGGAGTGATTGTGTTCTATATATATATGTATTGTATATATGTTTATTTTGTTAGCTCACCCTATCTGCTTGTGTGTGACAATGATCGTATACGCGGTATACGTGAGCAGATGATGTTGCAGGTGGGTCTGGTGAGGCATAGAGCCGGAGCGGGGCTAGACTTGGGAGAAGGATTTTCTTAGAGTTTTTATATTATTTTTATGATTCCAAATAAATTGTAATCATTGATATTACTAGACTTTTGATAATTATAATAGTATCTATTATTATGGATTTTGGATTATTGTTGAGGTAATAAAAGGTTTAAAATTTCCCACGTTTCTGGAGAAATGATTTTCATTAAATGTAGTTTAATTATATTTCTTTATTTTAATATTTAAATCCGTAATATCCAGTCGGGATGTTACATAATCTTGATTCTCCATTATGAATGGAGATACGTAAGAGCGAGGATTAATCCTTGTCGAGGCTAAAAACCAAAAAATTAATTTCTTTTCTTTTGTACATTCTTTTATTATTATTTTTGGGGAAAATTAAATATTTTGAAAATCACATCCTTTTGCATGTTTAATTAAAGGTATCGTTTTAGAACGGACGAAGTGGCGTGCTAATACCTTCCCCACACGTAATCGACTCCCGAACCCAAAATTTGGTTTTTTTGCAGACTTTGTATTATCTTTTTGGTTATTCCGTAGTTTTTCAAAATAAACTATAGTGGCGATTCCAAAAGCTTCGTTTTTTCAAGTTTTATTTTTAGTTTGTCGTGCACCGCGATTTTGGTTGCGACACCTTGGAAGAAAAAGTCTTTGTTTGTTGCATTAGTTGTACGCATGTCTAAAGCTCCTTCTTACCAAATTGGTAGTGACTCAAATGAAGAGGGTGCAAAAAGTTCTAGTGAGAGTGAAGAATCATGTAAGAACAAAGGTGAGGATGCCTACCCTTGTAATAGAGATCTTCTTATGATAAGAAGAATCCTCAACAATGAACCTAGTCCCCAAGAACTAACCCAAAGAGAGAACATCTTTCACATAAGATGTAAAGTTTTAGAAAATACATTTCTCTCATTGTGGATAGTGCATCGTGTTGCAATTATTGTAGCACTAGGTTAATTAGAAAGTTACCATTAACTATCTTGCCTCATCCACGACCTTACAAACTTTAATGGCTTAATGAAAATGGAGATGGAGACATGATAGTTAATCAACAAATAAAGGTTATGTTCTCCATAGGGAATTATGATATAGTGTGCTTTGTAACATAGTCCCTATGGAAGCTTGTTATATCTTGTTAGGAAGGCCTTAACTATTTGATAGGAAAACCATGCACAATGGCCTTACCAATGAAATAACCTTCACTCACAAGGATAAAAGGTTTGTGTTTCATCCTCTAACACCTTCTCAAGTTGGAGAGGATTAAGGACAACTAAAAAAATAAAAGAGAGAAAGAAAAATATAAAAAGAAAAATAAAGACACTTACACTCACATAAGTGAAATCAAATGTTCAAAGTGTCAAAGTATAAACCATTAGTCAAATGAGTGCCCTAACAAAAGAGTCCTCATGTTAAGGGCCAAAGGCTTATGCAAAGAGCCAAAAGAGGTCATTTTTCCATTCTCCTCTGGTGGAAGGAAAAGACAAGACCAAACATAACTTTGTGTTGAAAAAGGGAGTCACTCCAAAAGTACATGGATTCAACACAAGGCAAACAAGAGTTTAAAACAAAATGCTCCTAAAAACAAATGCCTTTAACATTCATTTGATCAAAGCTGTATGATCCTTAGGAGATACATGTTTTAGATAATTATTCGCATAACACTTACCTTGTCTTGTGTTTATGGTAGGAAGGTATTTTATCTGGGAGGAAGAAGGCTAAACACCTAGAAGAGAAAGAAGGAATTTGTCATAAAGGAACATGATGATTTGAGGGCAAATCCATTTAAAGAGGGAGGGGATGATGGCAAACCCTGTAGCCATGGCCAAATGCATACATGAGGATGTGTAACACCCCGTCAAAATTCTATTAAAATACTTAGAAGTTTTGCGCATTAAAAAAGAAACTTCCTTTATATTTCATCAAAATAAACTTTCCAAATAAAAAAATAGGTTAAATTATTATCCAACTTCATAATCATCTAACATATACATTACATTATTTATAAAAATTAAAATTGTTCCAAAAACATAAAAAAAAAAAAAAAACATTCTTCCCAAGCCAATCCCCAAAGCTCCTTACTATTGTGCATCCAAATAAACATCATCTGCACCTTTACTTTACTCTCGTATAACACCAGTCATACAATCATCGCAAGTGAAAACCACAACCAAAAACATATAAGGGTGAGCTAACAAAAAACAACACATAACAATAATTTACCAATCATATTACTCACTCACACCATTCAAACCAAATAATTTCACACCATAATCCAAAACCATATTCATGAGAATAAACATGTCATATTACCACATTGTAATAGCTAAACAATATGTCTTTCTCCTATAACTTACCAGCAGCCTGCCTGTTCACCAAAGCCTTATAGATAGGACTTTTTCCCTTACTTTCTAAAAGACTTACAAGTAAAAACTTTGCTTACTCACCAAAGCCTTACGGTCAAAACACGCTTACTCGACTCAAGCCAAAGCCTTATAGCCTTATGGGCGAAAGAAACAAAACTTCCCTTTTTCACATGCTCACCAAAGCCTTATAGGCGAAAAGGAACCAACTTCGACATTACAATTACGTGAGAAGACATATAGACAACCACATCATTCAATACTTAAAAATTAATACATCAATAATACAACAAATAGATGTTGTACTAAAAAAACAGCACCAAAATTACAGTAAACTAAAGTTCAAAACATAAACAACCAACTTTATTAAAATAGAAACAACACATTGAACTAAAAACAATCCGAGTTGAAAACAACAACAACAATCTAAATTTAAAACAGCAACAACAATTTGAATTGGAAACAACAATAATCTAAACTTAAAAAAACAACAACAATCTGAATTGGAAACCAAAAGAAACCAAAATAATAAAAACTCACATATGTCTTCTACTGCAACATAAAAAATAAAACATTCCCGCATCCATCAATGTCAACTACCCATAAAAAAAGTTTTATATATAAAAGAAAAACTTTTACACTTAATAAATATACACTTTCTAATTTACTTCATATTAGTTTTATTAATTTTATTACAAGAAAATCCATTACATATTTATGTCCATTCTAATATAAGCAAACCTAAAAGTTCATATATAAGATAACTCAAAATTGTCAGTGTTATATTCATACACAATGTATACATATACAACCACATACCTCACAAAATGTTTATACATACATATATATATATATATATATATATATATATATATATATATATATATCTATATATATATGTGTGTGTGTGTGTGTGTGTATTCCAACATAATTTAATTTATAATGTTGAAACTGTGTTTACGTTGTCCACGTCTAAAACTACTCAAAATTAAATTTACATTATCAAACCTAACAACCCCACAAACTAAATATGCATGCTAACGAGTAATTCAAAATATTGTGTAGACACAAGAAACTGAAACATAAATGTCATGGATATGCAAAATGTGAAACTAATTGGCAGCAGAGTTTAGTCAACAATAGTAGAGAATTTATATGGTAGCAATGAATATGAATTGTATTAGCAACAAGAGTGACTAATAAACATCGAAATAAATTTAAGCATAGTAGTGAGTTATGGGTGCATGAATGCTCAAATATGACAACTAGCAGATGCATATGCAGGTGCAGAAATTAAATATGCAATGGAGCTAGCAATTTAACCATTATGCAAGGAAACTAAGAGATAGAAAGATATAACCTGGAAAAATTCAAAAGCACGTTTGAGAAATTAATTTTTTAACTACAAATGAGACTAATATAAGTTGAATCGAAAACATAAAAGCGGGTAAAACTGAAATGTACATTCAATGAATTGCAAGAATTGAGAGTCACAAAATCATAACATCATCAAAAGTAAAATATAAGCAAGGAATTGTAACAATAATGTGAATTCAAATGCCTTGAGTTTAACAAGAAAAGCACAAGAGTTCTCCTCATAGTTGTACTGCAGCATGCGATAAGGCAATTCATTTTTGCTCAGTGCTCAATCTTGCTTCAACTCCAATCCCTTAAGGCGACGCCTCCCATTCCTACACAGCAAAGCTAAATTCACTCCATCAAGACCATCACGTGAGGGTTCTAACAACAGTTCCACATTTTTCCTCTCCTCTTTGGCCCCTCTTTAGGTCAAGTCCTGCACTAGACCATCGAATCCCTTCTCTTCTCATTCTCTAATTGGGTCCCCCAAAAAAAATTGACCAAGCTGCCCTATCTTAATTAGGGTCCTCTATACAATAAAAGATAATTTAAATAAGGGGGTTTAAAACTCAAAAGAAAAGAAAAAGAAGGGCTTTCTGGCAAACAAACTTTTATTAAAAGAGTTTGTAAGAAGGATAAACTAAATGCTAAAAAATTCTATTAAAACTACATTTTTATGAAACTATATTTTTCTACACAATCAACAAAAACTAATTTATTAAAGACAAAATAATATTTATTTAAACTAAAAAGAAAGTTTAGAAAGGAAAAATAATGAAAAATGGAGTGCGAACAGAAATTTTATCCTTTGGCCAGATAATTAGCGAAAGCAAATTATAAAGGAGGTAATTTTCCTTAGTTGTTTTAATTACAAGATTTTCTTTTTCTTATTGGTGTATACTAATGTTATTTAAGTCATTAAATATGTATAGTAGGTTGGAGCACAAGGAGGGGAAGATGTAAATGAATCGCTACCACAACCAATAATTCTAGAATAACTTGGTGCAATGGTAGTGACTATCTTCTTAACACTTATACAATTAGAAATGCTTGTTAAAGTCACAAACAGAACGTTCAGCCTTTCTTTTTTATATGTCAAAAGCATGTTTTTGAAGTTCTCTCTGGCACTAATATATTATGTATATCAATAATATAACTTTGGATGTTGTGAATAAACTTCTATTACTTTTATCAAGTTTGGCTATATTCAATTTGTTATTCTAACATTATTTATTTTCAATGTTTAAGGTATTTACATCTTTGATGCATTGAGAGGAAGAATACACACATATATGGATTTATTGACCATGTTGGCATTCAATTTATTGAGAATAAAGGTGAAGAGGTGCATCAATACATATTACAAACATTTGAAAATGGAAAAAGAGAAGTATACTTTGCACCTTATTTGCAACAGTAAGTATGTCTTTTATAAATTATATTATATTTATGTAAAACTTAATTACATCTAATATTATTTGAATATGCTGGGTCATTGGCAATTGCTAGTAATTCTTCCTTAGCAGAGTCTTGTGGTTCTCTTGTGTTCATTACACAAGTCACTTAAAACTTTAATAATTAAAAATACACTATAAGTGTAAGTTTTGTATTAATTTATTTGTTGTGTTTTATAATTTAAATTTACTAAGTTTCATACTAGGAACAAAGACTATTTACATTAACTTTAAAAAGTGATTGAGGCTTATTCAAGGTTGAAAGGAAAACGTACCACTTCTAGAAAGAATTTTTCGTTCATTGCACCAACTACAAGTACTTAATCTTCATACCATTGAAATTTAATTATCAAGTTTACAATATTCTATGAATTTAACTTGTAGTGCTCGCGTCAACCGAGGAGTTGTGTAACATCTTGGTCAGATATTACTTAATAAAGAAAGAACATCATCGAAAATGAATTCAATATAATTAGTATTCCCAAAAACGTGAGAAAATTCAAAATCATCAATGGTGGTAAATTAAAAATGATTCGGAAACAATTTATTACTAGTTCAAAATCCAAAAACATATGTCTTTCATAAAACCCCAAGCTCTAGCCCTCGCTCCGTCTTGATGTTCCGCCATCACCACTTGGAATAACATTTGCTCCCTTGCGACAAGTCACACGATCATCGCCAAATACAAACAGAAAGGGTGAGCTCAAACAGGATAAATTATGCATAGACCACGTGAATTCCTCACCCAAAAGAAATAACTTCACTCAACAATACGAACACCCTTAGAACCTTGTAACACAAGATAAAAAAATGCATATATAGTCTCATTACCATTATGAGACCAATACATCCCATCACATCGTGTACATACTCGACCATGGCCATAAAGGTATTGTATGCTTCCACGAACCTGTCCGCTCGTGGTCTAACCTCTACGAACCTCCCCGCTCGTAGTCCAACCTCCATGGATCTCCCCGCTCGTAGTCCAACATGCGTGATTCAACCAATTATGAACCTCCCCGCTCATAATAACTATCAAGTGTGAGAACAGAACATACGAGCCTCCCAGTTCATATCCCCACACAAGAGTATCATTAATATGAACCTCCCTGTCCATATTAATCACACGTTCCATCACCAATCACGAACCTACCCGCTCTTGATAATGTCAAGCATATCCTGGCCAAGAGTTGTCACTCTAAAACATGCAAAACACAAAAAATCATCAACCTAACCTATATGAGAGGAGCACAAACACCTTGTACTCATTTAAATTATTAGATGGACCTATATCATTTGATAATCAGAGCTTTGGGTCGATGAAGATTCTATCTTGTTCATGTTTCCTAACTTTGTTCTTGTGTAACTATCAAATTTTTTTGTCATCATTGTTCCTTAAGATAAGCATAGTTTGGAGTAGCTTGAGCCCAAAATAAGTTGTTATTCAAGTGTTGTTTAGGTGTTGTTTGGCAATGTTTCGGTCACTGGAACAACAAATTTTTGTTGTTATTTTGTTATTGTTGTTGTTGTTTTACTATGTTTTTCTTTAGTTATTCTTTTAGTGGTTGTTTGGTGTTGTTTTGGTGGCTAGAAATGCAATTTTGAGGGTGGAATAATGAGTTTTACTTGTTATTTTTTAAAAGGCCTAAATTTTGAATCATAACATGCCTTGCATGCTTAGTAATAGGAGTTGACATTTCTTTAAGTTAAATTGCATAATAACTACATGTTTGTGTCATTATTTATGCCTTTATGTGTCTTACATGCTAATTTGAAGTTTTCTTTTCTTATTTATAATATCTTTGATAAAACGCTTACCCTAATTTGCGTGTATCTTGATTTGGTTGATGAGCTAAGTGTTCATAAGCATTTAGCAACTCATTAACAATATTAATTCAAGTCTAAAATCAATTTTGAAAATCATTGTGGTACCTAAATTGGGCTTGGCCGAGAGGTTTTGAGAACTTTTGGCACCTAAAATGTTGTTTGGTCAAGAGCTAAAAACACGAGTGGATGAGAAAATTTGTTGAAATTTACATGTTCCTTTGATTCTAGAGTTGAACCATCCAATTTGCATTGATGAATATGGCAAATTAGTTCCACCATTGTAAGATCCTAATCATATTGGTATGTATATGTTGGTAAATTTTATTACATGTTTGAGTGTTTCTATTAAGTCTTGTTTCAAGATTTTTATCTCTTAGTCTTATTAAAAAATATTTCAACAAAATCTTTCCATTAGTGCGTAGTTTTGTGCTCTTCTTGTTTGTCGATATTCTTAGTTTGGTATTTGTGGTTTTCTTTTCTTGAACTTCTTTGAGTGGTTGATTAGTGTACATATTTCTATTTCATTGTCATTTTTCAAGAATTTAAACCTTGAGGGTTTTGAACACTCTTGAATTGTGACTTGGGAGTTGAGTGCACCCTACCTTGAAATTTTGGTGAACTAACCAAACACTTTGAGAGTTTAATTTCGTTGTTTGACTTTTGCTAATTTTAACTTGTTTTCCTTGTTGTTTTGGTCTTAGTAGTTTATTGTTTTGTAAGGAAAATGAAAGATTTGTATAACACATCAGCATGTAAAGTTAGAAAGGCCTTATTGACTCAAATCAACAAAAAATCATCCTTAGATGAGCTCCTCAAGGAGATAGAAATCTCCAGAAAGGAAAATGAAAAATACTTTAGAGACACCATGGGTTAGAGATGGAGAAGGCCGAGAAAGAGACTAGGAGAAGAAGGTCTCATTCACCAGATAGCTCCAAAAGAGAATGAAGCTTCCATGAGGAAATGCTAGGTGCAAAACACTACCAAGGAAACAACCCCAAACATCAAGATCCCTAAGTTTCATGAGGATAATAATTTGGAAGAGTATCTAGAGTAGGAAGCAAAAGTTGATCAAATATTTAATGTGAACCAACTTAGGAGATCAAAAGCAAGTAGACTTAATGGTAGTGGAGTTTGAGGATATGCCATAACTTAGTGACATCAAACTTGTATGAACAAATACCTAAGATCACATGTAGCTTCTTGGAGGGACATTAAATCCTTATGTGCGATAAATTTGTTCCTTCCTACCATATGAGAGGAGTCCTTTTAAGATCTAAAGACTTCAACAAGGTCATGTGCTGGAATGACTATTTCAAAGAGCTAGAATCCTTAATGCTTAGGGTTGATTTAGATGAATCTCATGAAGAAAAGGTAACTAGGTTTGTGAGTGGCTTAAGGAGAGACATTTAAGACCTAATAGAATTGTATTCAAGACCTAGTAAAATTGTGTGAGTACTCCACTCCTGAAAATGTTTTATACATTGCCATAAAGATTGAAACTCAATTGAAAAGAAAAGATGGGGTAAGGATGAGTCACTCACACAATGAATACTATATTCATTCATGAAAGGAAAAAGAGAAAGAAAAACAAGATTAGTCCTCTTCCAAGTCTCACCAAGGTCCACTCTTAGGTCTAATTCGCTTAAGGACCATAGTCCTTACCCTCCCATTATTCAAATGTCAAGTTCTATAAATGTTTTAAGTGTTTAAGGTACCAACACATTGCTTTGAATTGCCCAACTAAGAGAACCATGACCTTAAAATCATGTGGTGAGGTAAAGAATGAAAACTTTTCCCCCTCTTCTCCTTCAAGACAAGACTCTTCTTCCTCTTGTGATGATGGAATTAAGCCTTGTGAAGGAGACTTATTGGTAGTGAAGTGCATGCTAGGCCAAGTTCAAAATGAACTCGACCTAACTCAAGAGAACATTTTTCACATTAGATGCCCCATTAGAAATAAGGTTTGCTCTTTAATCATTGATAGGGAAAGTAATGCCAATAGATCTAGCACAAGAGTGGGGATAAGCTTGGCTTAGAAGCCATTCCTCATGATAAACATTATAAGCTTGCATGGATAATTAACGAGTCGATAAACAAGTTCTCATTAGTTTCTCCATAGGTTGAGGTTCTTTGTGATGATGTTTTCATGGAGGCCACACATCTTTTTCTTAGTAGATCGTGGCAATGTGATAAACATAGCTTACATTATAGCAATACCAGTAAATACATTTTTTATTCTCTTGGAAAAGAGTTCACTTTGGCACCTCTATCACCTAGGTTAATGAAGACAAAAATAAAATGAAAAAGAAAAGAAAGAAAAGTGACAAGCCTCCTCCATTCTCCACTTCATCCATACAACAAGGAAAAGGAAAAAAGTCACACTAACAAAGAGAAAAAGGATAACATCTTCAAAGTTGGAAAAATTTTCCAAGAGGAAGGAAAAATTACTTCCTCACATGAAATCAAACTCAATCAAGAAGGGCCGCAAGAATTCGCAATCAAATTCTCTCCAAAGAGGTAAGGATGATGAGCCCTAACTTCTACCAAAGATAAAAGGAATTGCTTAAGAAAAATAAACTTGTTTAAGAGGAAAATTTATCACATTCTTTCTTTTACTTGGTTTAGTTTTTTTTTTTCTCTTTTTGTCTTGAAACAAATTCTAGACTTATGTTTTCTCTTGTGTTTATTGTAGGTTGGCTTTTGGCACTCTTTCTTTTAGTGTTGAGACTCCTTTTGAAAGTTTTGGATAGTGAAAAGCCTAGCCCAACATGAGGATTGTTCTTGGACACTCCAAGCTTGCTAAGGACACCTTGATGGATGTAAAAGGGGCGTGGAACTTGACCTAACATGTAAGACAATATTTGAAATGGAGAGGAGCCTTGATTAACCTTCTAGATGGGCAAGCTCGTGTATCTTATAATTGGAGAGCAAGAAGGCAGGTAGGTCATGCTAGGTTACCTTAGGCTGTCCTACTTTCTAAAGGATACTTTATAATAAATATTGTTAAGAGATTCCTATCCATACTTATTTAAAGGAGCTTCAATACAACTTGTAGAAAGTTAAAATTTTGAGCATATACACTTATGTTTCAATCATTGTGAACATTGCTCTTTTAATAGTGTTCTACCTCTTGATCTTATCTTATATCGTGATTCAAGTGACACCAAAATCTTAGTTCAAGTGAGGACAACCACCGCTTATTTTGGGGACCTAATATCCCAAATGGCATGCCTTGTTCTCGTTCTCTACTCCCTTCTCTCTGTCTTTTGCTTCCGTAATTCATGTTCTTTATTGCTTCCGCACCTTTACGTTCATATTGTTATTGTCTCCGTTTCTTGTTTCAGTTACTATCTCGATTTCTTTTTTCAATCAAATCATAGATGACAACATAAATTTATCTTTGTTCAACTGGACTTAATAAGGTTTTAGTCATCTAAATTAAACCATTATTTCTATAATAATATAATACGTCACAAGAGGGTCCTCAACCTCCCTCACAAACCAATGATCACAACGCTGGATCTTCTTCTGATTTTCTTTTAATATTAACTTTTTAATATTAACAACAATCTTGTGGTCTAGCATATGCTCAAGTTAGATGTTCCGATATATACATCCTCTAAATAACATCACATCTCACTCTTACCATCCACTTTTCCACCAGCTCCATCTACCTATAATCCTGAACTTCATCAATGAAATCTTATAGGCTCAGAATGTCCTTACAAGAAGTGCAAATACAACTATAAAAGCACAGAAGACTACCATGTCACACTGGTTCCCACAAATAAATGTACTTGAGCCAATATATAATAAAAAAATTTACTCCAATTTAATTTCATGTTTTCAATTTTTTCACATACTATCTCCTCTTTAATATTGTTCCTTTCAAATTATTAACAATAACTAAATCAAACTCGTATTTGTCGTAAACCATTACACTACATTAATTCACATAAATCAATTACATTTACCTTCTTATTCACAAAATTTTAACCTGTACAAACAATCTATTCGTTTAAAAACAAAAATAAACCAAATCCAAAGTCGTTACTGCCGCAAACGACTCCTTCCCATTGATCCCTATGCACAATATTTTTAAAACCTGTCCATTAGGGTAATTTCTCCCCAAAAGTATACCAATTTTGTTAAAAAACCCGAAAAAAACGCTAAATGAAATAATAAGATCAAATATAAGTCCATTAAACTGTTTTTTCATATGTAGTGAAAGCAAATAACACACAAAGTTCTAGAATCCATAATCCAACATCACATGGTAGTACATCCGAACACGTAGAAATCAACAATCACACACACAACTGGGGTTATCTATGCCCAACACAGTAGGCAGGTAAGACTTGACACTTAAGAAACCAATCACTCAGAAACCATGAATCTTGATATGCTCCTTCTTCACGATACCGGCCTGTTTATATTCACAGGTGAAAACAACCAGAGGTTAGATGAAGAATCCTGGTGTCCAAATATTTCAATGAACATGCTACAAAATTACTGACCCAACTATGATTTGTTCTAAATACAAATCATTAGGCTACAAACAAAACCGTGATTTATGTAGTTGCTTTCTTTATGTTTATTTCTTTCTTTTTCTTTTTTCTAAACACATCTAAAAGGTTGAGCTAAATAAATTGTCTACAGTTTAGAAGAGTATATAACTAGGTTCGCATTAACCATATAAATTCAAAAAAAAATGTATTATATACGGTCTCCAATATGAAAATGGCAAATTACTTGGCAAAAGATTCAAATGACATACAGAATATTCATTCCCTAAACCAATAAAATGGAAGAAAAATGCACAATTCTCTAGAATGGGCCATTCCAATAGGCCATAAGCCTTGAAACACAACTATGAAATAAAGCAAAGAAATAAGAGAGAGAATACATGAAAATCAAAAAAGAATTTAATTATAGTAACACATTGCATAACACAGATGAAGATATAGTTACCTGGACTAGAAAGGTTGAAACATTCTTCCGCTGATCACCTTGAAGTTGAATAACCTACAAACACAAACACGTAAGCAACAAACAAGGATAGATCATTATTTGACAGGAGGATGTCACACAAACCTGTCCTAGTTCTGGGTCCTGAACAACGGTGCCATTGCAACAGAACTCTTTCTTGACGTCTTTAAGTATCTTGTTATAGCTGAATTCTTTTTTCAATCCCTGAACAGTTGTCAGGCTTTTCCTACCATTTCGCTGCTGTACGCGAATATGCACATACTCCTTTGAACCAGCACCCGAGTCATCAGCATTTGCCTCAGCAAAAGGATCTATATATCGAGGGCAGATCATTTATTAGATTTAACCACTAACCCTAATTAACATAATCACAGTATCTACGCACTCGAATATACAATCGTGACACAACAGTGAGGGCATGCATGCGTAATAGCACAACTTTCGCAAATGATGTATCAATGTTGGAAAAACTGAATATAAAATTCACCAGCATAAACTATAAGATTGTCTGAATTTACAGGACAACAGTCTTCAACCATGGAACAGGATCAAATTTATATTGAAAATAACATGTCCCTGATAAAACTCAAAATTTGAAAAGCTGACTGTAAAAGTCACCGTAAACCAACAATCAGCAAATTATAAGGTTGTCTTAATTCACAGGACACCAGTCTTCTTTAACCATGGAACATAATCAAATTTATAATGAAAATAGCATGTACCTGATAAAACTCAATTTTAAAAGCTTAGTATAAAGTTCACCATAAACCAACAATCAGCAAACTGTAAGACGTCTGAATTGCCAGGAAAACAGTCTTGTTCAACCATGGAACATGATCATGTTCATAATGAAAATAAGATGTTCCTGATAAAACTCGATATTTGAAAAGCTGAATATAAAATCCACCATAAACCAACAACCACCAAACTATAAAATGTCTGAATTAACAGGACAACAGTCTTGTTCAACCATGGAACATGATCAAATTTATAATGAAAATAACATGTCCTTGATAAGACTCAAAACTGAAGGGAAATACCAAATTCCACTGTCAGGAGTACTTAGAATTAAATGGAAAGTGAACAGATACATATTTAGTCAGACAGTACTGAAATCTTAAAAGGAAATCTAAAGACGATACGTATAAAACTACTATGGTGAAATAAAGGTAAAAGATAAAAGTTTGAGCCTATAATCAACTATAACTGTCTTGTTTGTGCAAGTACATATATAATGCTAATACCACATGTATAATGAACTCATAATTATTCCCTTAAGAAATATCACATATCACGGAGAAGACAATTCATCCACATACTAAAACATCTGCAGGAACACCTTAAGAAATATCACATATCACGAGAGAGGAGAATTCATCCACATACTAAAACATCTGCAAGAACTCACAACATACCGAAGGCAGTGGGAATTTGAGCGTCTAATTCAGACATAAAATTTGACTCTCTATGACCGAAGGTTCCACCAACCAGATTGCTCAGACCTGACATTGCAATCAACATGTTAGCTAAATTGAATTACCATAGTAGCACACTTCACAAAAGTACAAGAGCAAAATCCATGTCATTAATAATCTCCATCACATCAAAAGAATCTTCAACACAACAAACTAGAGAAAATTTCATCAATGACCATCCCATGTATTAAAAAATTTCTGACCTCTGTATCCAAAGCTGCAAAATAATTACATTAAATGATTTAAAATGAAAGCGATCGAAAAAAAAGAACCCAACTAGTTTATCCTACACCACAATTTAGAACACTAACTTTAGAAAAATTCAAAAGAAATAAATAGCAAAAAGCAAAATCCCATCCAAGATTTCAGATTTTGCTTTGAAATCTTGAAATCGATAATGACACGAACCTCAGTCAAAAACTATCACAGAATAAAAATACCATGCCTCAAATATCACTTTACACCCAAATCAACCGCAAACAAATTAAATTAAAAAAAAATAAAACAAAACAAAAAAATAAAAAATAAAACCTTTTCACTGATAAGAAACACTCAGAAAAGATCCGATCAAGACTATATCAGAATCAAATCAAATTCACGCACAGAAGATGAAAGATTTAGGAAAAACAAAAATAGGGAGTAAATATTTAGCAAACTTAGAAGAAGGATGATAAAGCAAAACAAACCCAACCCTAAAATTAGCGAGTAAGAGAAACAAAATCTTAAAACGGATGATGAGGGATTACCTGATCCTGAATTTAAGGTTTCGATACCTGAAAAATAGGGTCAAAAACCGAAACCCTAAATTGGATAAGACTGAGGTGAAACTTTGATCGGTTTCTCTGTCTAGGAGACTCGGTGAGGTATTTACGTTTGGGAAGAAAATGGATTTATTTAATACAGAGATCAAAAGCGGCACGCGTGTCGCGTGTAAAGAACTTGGGATCTAACTTTGAGTAAAAGACACGCATATGAGAGAGTTTACCTTTTATTATGAAAAGAATTCGCGAATAATCTTTCTAGGTGTGTATCTACTTTTATTCTATAACAAATATTTTACGAAATTATGTTAATATTTAATTCTTAAAATAAAGAAATTAAGAAATATTTTCATAAGATAGTTATATATAAATATTTTTTATAATTTTTTATAAATAATTTTTATTATGTAAATGATTCTTTTTATTATAAATAATTATAATTATTTAAATTTAAAAATATAATTATTAAATAGTGAAACTGAAAAAACTAAATTATATGAGTAATTATTTAAATTTAAAAAATAATTATAAAAGAATAAAATTGAAAAAAAATTATATAGTGAATTTATTATATTAATAATACAAATTAATGATAGAAATATTGTGAAAATCCCATTCTTGTACCTAGGTTTGCCAATTTGGGGGAACCCAAGGAAGAAACATTTTTGGCAAACAATTGTCAGCAAAGTCAGAAGTAGGCTATCAAGTTGGAAAGGTAAACTTTTGTCTATGGCTGGTCGGGTTTACCTTATCAAATCAGTAATATCAAGTTGGAAAGGGAATCTGGATACTTGGAGTTGGAAGGAAATCGTAGAAGGAGCATACACTAAAAGGTCTACATATATGAAGTTGATGGGTAGCTACGAAGGGGAAAGCAACAAGGTGTTCACAGAGTTATGGAGTATAAGAGTGATTCCAAAGGCACAATTATTTGGGTGAAGGCTACTCTTGGATAAGTTACCGACAAAGGATAAATTATCGGTGAAGGGGGTTCAATTACAACACTCTTTGTGTGAGTTATGCCTAGATTGTGAAGAGAGTGCATCACACCTATTTTTCTCTTGTACAATGTCTCAAAGGTGTGGAAAATGTGTGATAGCTGGATAAGGGTGAGCTCAGTGCATCACAACCAAGCTAGGATACACTTTCAACACTTTCATATGAGTAGCTTGAACACTAGGCAAAACACAATGTGGAAAGGAATGTGGCTGGCTATAGTTGGGGAAATTTGGAGACATAGGAATGAGGTGATCTTTAAGCAAAAGAAAGTTGACACTGAAGAGATTTTTAGTCTTGCTCAAGTTAACGCTTAGGCTTGGTTGAAACATAAAATTCCTTCGGTAAAGTTTTCATATAGTGACTGGTACTTCGCTCCTATTGTGTGTTTAAAATCTCTTTGATATGATGCTCTATGTGTTTAAGTTGTCAGGTGAGCATGAAAAGGATTCCCATGTCTAAAGCAATGAGCTCTTCATCAGTGATTATGCACACCTCTTTGGTTACTCTGTAACAACCAAGAGAACATAGTCTCGGGAGCGCAATGAACCATGCATACTGTAACATCTCGATCGGATATTACAAATTTAAATATTAAAATAGAGAAAATATAATTAAACTGCATTTACTGAAATATCATTTCCCCAAAATGCAGGAAATTTTAAAACTTTTATTACCTCAGCAATAATCCAAAAAATCCATGATAATAAATACTATTATAATTGTCCAAAAGTCTAGTAATATCCATGTTTACAATTTATTTGAAATCATAAAAACAATATAAAACTCTAAGAAAATCCTTCTCCCAAGTCTAGCCCCGCTCCGATTCTACGCTCCACTAGAACCACCTGCAACGTCATCTGCTCCCGTGTACCGCGTACACGATCATCGTCAAACACAAGCAGATAGAGTGAGCTAAAGGAATATAAACATATGCAATAATTTATGTAACAAAACACACACATTAAAGGAACTCCATCCTTTGGTCTCATCACACATGGCCACCACCATGTGATCCATGTTCTACGTCTTTGGTTGATAATCTCAAGCTATCATTGCTATCCAACCTACAAGCCACCACTTGTAGAACACATGCGGGAACACTCGCTATTCCAAGCCACAACTCAAAGAATGCTTCAGCATCTTACCCTTGAGATATCACCCAAAGTCTCGTAGACCACGTGCATCCAAAGCAAGCAAAACACAATGTCTGCTTCATCAAAAATTGTATGGCGTTCCACACGAGTTGCCAGGCGAAAAAGGCTTCCAGACTGCCTAGCGGACACCTTACGTCGCTAGGTGCCATACGCTTTCCAAAGCCTCTACCAGATCTTTTCTGCCTGGCGGGATCACATTTTTCGCCAAACGCCATGCGTTCCAAGCTTCTATGGTTTTCCCTTATCACCTGGCAGCACACCCCAAACTGCCAAGCAGCACTCGCCAAACACCATGCGTTCCAAGCTTCTTTGGTTTTCCCTTATCACCTGACAGCACACCCCAAACTGCCAAGCAGCACACCCCAAGCCGCTAGGTGCCACACCAGTAGCGTCATTGCTACTAGTTTTTAGCACTTTGAAGCAAGTTCCAAAGAACCTCAAGCACTATACATACAATCCATAACATGAAATATGATTATCCAGTCATAATCACATGACTGGATCATAGTCCAACACAATCCCAAACAACCAAACAATATACAAAAGCAAGAAGAATACATAACCATTGTCCAAAATATCACACGGACAATAAAATAGTAATAATAATAAAAAAAACAACAATAACAATAATAATAATAATAATAATAATAATAATAATAATAATAATAATAATAATAATAATAATAATAACAAAACGAAACAATACAAATAATAAAAATAATAATAAAATAAAATGAAACAATAATAGTAAAACAATAATACTAATAAGATAAAATAATAATACTAAAACAATAAAAATAAAATAAAGCAATAATTATAATAAATAATGATGATAATAATAAAATCATCAATAAAATAAAATAATAATAATAATAATAAAATAGAAGTAGTAATATTAATAATAAAAATAATAACAAAATAATAATAGTAATATAAATAATTATAATATAAATAATTATAATATAAATATAAATAATAATAATTATTATTATAATAATAATTATAAAACAACATTTTATAAATAAAAATAATAATTAAAAAAATAATAATAAAATAAAATGAAACAATAATAATAAAACAGTAATATTAATAAAATAAAATAAAAATAATAATAAAATAATCAATAAAACAAAACAATGATAATAAAAATAATATAATAAAATAATAGTAAAATAAAATAAAATAAAAATATTAATATTAATAAATATAATTATAAAATAAAATGAAATGAAATTAATAATAATAATAATCAAAATAATAACAAAAATAAACATAATACAAATAAAAATAATACAAATAAAAATAATAAACAAAAATGATAGTAGTTGTAATAATAATAATAAAATAATAATAATAATAATAACAATAATAATAATAGAAATAATAATTATTATTATAATTATAATTATAATTATAATAAAATAATAATAATAATAAATAATAAGGATAATAATAGTAATAATAATGGTAAAATAAAATAAAATTAATAATAAGAATAATATTAAGTGTGTTGTGTTTAGAAGAAAAACTCTAAACTATCTTATAAATGCACAACCATTTAACCAATTTATTTTTCATGATACTTCACATCATTCTATAATTATGTTATCACTCCTCATGACCCAACAGATTGTTAAAATAATAATAATAATTTAAATAACACATAAATGACATACATAAGACTTCAACCTAAGCCTTTTCACACAATAAAGTACTCTCAACCACTTAAACTAGTACTTTTCCACATCATACATGTTAGAATTAAATGTCATAAAGCTCCCACTAACCGCATTTATTAATTAATTATTTAATTAATTGGTTGAATTTCACGGGTCTTACACATACCTGGTTTTGTATTCACTTTCTGTGTAATCTTGTAGACTAACTGGGGAATTTGCAATATGGGTGGCTAATCTTAAGATTCCTACCCAACTTGACATTGGGAAGGCATAACTCTTGTATTGAAAGTCCAGTTTAATTGTTCTGCTAAATTATTGTAGAAGCATAGTATGTTGTTGGCGCCTACTCAAGCTCTATTTCTTTTCCAAGAATGTTGCTTAGATGTTGTTCGATTGCCCCTATGATATATATTTTATGCCCAATGTCTAGGGGTGTCTTAGCTTTTGTACGTGAAAGTTTTATCATTGTTTTGACAGGTTTTGGAGATGCACTACATCTTTCTATCATCTTTTTGTAAATGGGTTAGAGCACTTATTATTAATTTAATTTAATTCTTTTCCGATAAAAAAAAAAGAAATATTGTGAAAAAAAATTGTTTTAAGAGTGAAAGTATTTAAATAATGAGATCCTATTATTATTTTAATAAATAAAAAATTATATATTAAATAGAAACTTCATAAAATGATCTCATCACTTAAAAATACTTCATCTATCTAAAAAATATTTTTCTATGAGTTTTCTCCCTTATCTCTACAGTATCTCAATGTGTGTTCTTTTGTTTGACGATCAAAGACTACAAGAGTGACCCCTACAACAAGTTCTCTAATTTTATTTGATTTGTTTCTGATTAATTTGATTTTCTACTCTTGTTTTGGTTAATTGTTCTTATGTATGCATGTGATCAATCTGGAATCGCATGTGACTTCTAAGTTTTCTTTGTGAGTCTCTGCTGATCAATGGTTCTGATGATGTTCTCTAATCATGTTTATGTTGCTCCTAGGTTGAATTGTGAGCTTCGTCAATGAAAAGGGAGATTTGGTACTTTTATGGTCGTTTCAACCATCTTTAGGCAAGGAAAATTAATTATGTTGTGTATAACTAGTAGAGCTGTTGAATTGATAAATTTAATGACTTGATTGAATTTGGGTGGTGAAATTGATTTGTTATGTGTTTCTTGATATCTATAAATGGATATGTTAATTGTAATGTTGTTTGCTTAAAAATGTTATGAAAAGGATAGGTTCTGGTAGTTCAAGTTGCATTGATACTAGGGATGAAATTGAATTTTGGTATGTAATTGATATATGTGAAGTCTCTATGATTGTCTAAGCTGAATTGGGAGTGACAATTCTGCAGAATTGTTGTTCTGTAGAATTGTTGTTCTGCAGAATTATGCAGACTCACTGGGCCAATAATTCTCATTGGGCAAGTAATGATTTGTGGATTTCACTAATTTGGAAATTGCTAGGCGAGTTATTCTCGCTGGGCGAATTTCAGATCAAGGATTCCCCTGATTGAGAGTCGTTAGGCAAGAAATTCTCGTTGTGCGATTTATGGAGGGATATTTTCTTTAGACTCCCAGTGAAACACTCGCTAAGCAAACCCTTAGTCGTTGGTCGAAAAAGTGTCTTTTCGCCCAACGAGAGGATGAGTTTGTTGGACGAGTGTGTCAGATTCTGAACGGATAGTAGTTAAATAGATTTAGAATCTTTGTATGTTTTCTATACATGATTGGTAATGATTATTAGATTCTACATATAACGTCTATGAGCATAAAATGTGATGTGATAATAAGAGTTTCAAGGGGAAATTCTATGTGGAGGTTTTAACGTATGCATCTACATAAGGATTCATTATAGTATGTATCCTTTCTCTAATAATTACTCACGCTCAAGTGGAGCAGAGTAGGTTATGTGGTGAAGAAAAGAAGAAGGTCTTAGTCACTGGACCAGATCAAGTCCTAGGCGTGAAGGGGATTTACATTGTTGTTAGTTGGGTGATAAACCCTTGAGGCCAAACTTTGCAAAGTTTGGGAACCATCCGCAAGTGCAGGCCACCAGAGAATCCAATGTCATATGCATGTATCCGGATAATTGAGTTAGTGTCCACTGTTTATATGTTATAATAGATTTATATGTTGTTTGTGGCATGAAGTTTATGACATGATGGTGAATTACTTGAGTTCTTTTGCTATATTATCTTTCCTTGTGTTGTTGTATTTTGTTATCTCTTTTGCGATGATCACTTAATTGTGAGCACAGGGTAATGTAGGTGAGGATACTCCTATTCTGGCAAGCATTAAGGTTGCAGAGTAGAGTCTGGTAGCATATTAGTAGTTTTGTTTGTTTTAGAGATTATAAACTCTTAGATCTTTTCATAAATAGTTTGTATATATTTATATTAATATGGTTATTGTAGGATGATTGTACTGATTCATATCATTATATAATATTATATTTAGTAGTTTATAATTATTAAATGGAATGTTACAAATATAAACTAATATATCCATTTTTATTTAGTGAGAAAAAAATATTAAAAATATATTTTATCCTTATTACTAAAATTAAAATTATAAAAAATATGTTTATAAAAAAATATATATATATATATATATATATATATATATATAAAATAAATATTTTATATTTCTATTATATGTATATATATTTGTTACAATAAAGTTTGGAAACTAAATATATACACTAAAAACATTTATAAAAGTAATTTTTTATTAGTAGATTAACAAAAACACAAGCAGACATATGTGTGTTTGATTATTTAATTTTTATAGAAATTTGAGTTAAAATGAATAAGAAATATATAATTTTTTTAAAAATAGTTATTAAATATAAAATTTTAAAAGTGGAATATGTACATAAAAGAAATTTTTAAAATAACTGTTAAAGACAAAAAAAGTTTTTGAAACAACGGTTAAAGGTAAATTATTTATAAAATAATTAATTTCAAAATAATAATTAAAGATAAATAAAATAATAAAATGAGGATACAAAAGAAGGTATTCTTTATATATTATTATATTATTATAGATATAGATTATTTTATTTTATAATTTATATTATAAGATTATTAAAAAATAAAAGACATAATATAGTATCATATTACATATAACTATGATAAAAGTTTTATAATTTATTACAGCATATACGTAAATATAATTATTCATCCTAAACTTATCAGTTTACTAAATTAAAAATTAATCTTATTCAATTTCTGTGCTTTGTTATTTGAGTAATTAAGATATTCATATTCATGTGTAAACCGACATATACATAAAACCCTATGTATCTAAAGAAAATTGACACTAGTATAAAACTTGAAAAGGGAATAGATTAATTCCTAAGTTCACAGTTGAAATATTTACATGAGAAAGATTTTGTCACCATGAAAAGAAGTGTTTGATTGTGGAATTAAAAAATAAATAAAAAAAACTTTAGTTTCTTGATAACACCTGAAAATTTCAAAGCACTGTAGAAACTACTTAGAGGTTGGATATGAATAACATCACCGATAAGTATTTTATGATAAATTTGAATATCGAAAATAATATTATAAAAGGTTATAGTAATGATCTGGAATGGAATGATAAGGATAGTTATCTAATCGATAAAGATATTATATGTTTTTGTTTTTATTTATATTAATAATGATATTATCATTATTAAATATTTTATTTTATTAGATTTTTTTTATATGATGAGACATTTTAATTTATATATTGAATAAGGTTATAATAAATTAGTAAGTTTTTTTGAATTATTTTTCACCAAACACTTTTTAGACCTATTTGTACTATTTTTGTAAACATATTTTCTTGTCTTATGACTTACACATGTTAACATTAATTGTTTAATAACTATTTCCATCTCTATCACAACTAAATTGCCTAAATCTAGTATAGTAGCTAAGATTTTCAAATTTAGGTTTAGTATTAAAATGTGTTGTTTGCATACGCTATTTAAGGGTGATCATCAGATTTTTAATGATTCAATTAACATTAATTTTAGATTTAAATAATTAGATTAGACTTTCAATCCAAACCTATTTTTTCAGCAAAATTAATTTGGATTTTTTTTAAATTTAAATTCAAATATTTAGTTCAAGATTTAAATTCATATCTAAATATTTGGATCAAGTTCAAAATTCAGAATCTATTTTTTATAAAAGAAATTTAAATTGAATTTTCTAAAACTTGTGTCCTTAGGACTGACAGGATTGAATTTGGCAGAATTTCGGTCGGGGCCAACTCGGTTGAATTTCAGCATGGAATCGACTCGGCTGACTTTTGATCATGGCCGACTCGATCAAGTTTTGGTCGGGGTCGACTTGGTCGAATTAGGCCAAATTTGGATCAAGATCGATTCAGTAAAATTTCGGTCGAGATCGGCTTGACTGGATTCGACCGAATTTCGATGGGACCGACTTAGTTTAATACAGCGGGGCCAACATCATTATTATTATTATTTTAAAGTTTATGCGAAAATCATTAAATATGATAAGAGGAAGATTTTTCAAGTTTGCATTCATCAGAAAATGTTAAAATGGTACAATATTTAGTAAGAAGGATTAAATATATAGCATACTACTCATAATTATGATGGACATTAGTTTGAATTTGTTCCATAAAACTATTATCAATAAGATCAATGAGACTACCATTTATGTTGAGTTGCACCTAAACCTCCCTATTATTAGATAGATCGATGAAAAAATAAATAATATATGCATATATTATTTATTATATATTATTTATTATAGTGTCATTAATTATAGTTGTTAAATTAAGTTCAACAAATTTTATGTTTAATTTTTATTATGTTTAAATAATTAAGTATAAAATATAATTTTATATATTATTAAATCATGTAAAACATAAATTTAACCTATCAAATACAACTTGTATGGTTAAATAAATGTAAATGTTGTTCAATATATGTATTGTTTGACAAATAGAAGTGTTGTGTCTATGCATTATCTATTAGAATGTTATTTAGACAAGCATAAACAAGTATACTTAGTTAAATAAGTTTTTCCTTGGATAAACGATAAGTATATTTTATTCATATATGTAAGTTAAAAGCTCTTCATAATACATATCAAACATTTCATAATATTTGTCAACCATAAAGATCTCTCAAAGAAAATGATGAAGGTTGCTTCATTCAAACAACTAATTTGGAAAAGACAAGATGCCAATACTACAAAGTTAGTTAGTTGTGTCAGGTCTTGCACTTTGACTAAAAGGAAGAGAGAAGTCAATTACCTTAGGTTGTGAAGCTTTGAGAAGTGTTGCCAAAGAACTCACATGTTGACAAAAGCAATACAAGTCTAAATGCTGAAGCAAGATTTTGATGATGATAAAAGAAGCCATGAAAGCCATCTGGAAGTCAATATGAAGACCATGTGTTTTTGTGTTTAAAGCTATCTTGTAAAATGTAATTAGATTAGTTAGAATCAGTATTATACAAGAAAATTCTGGTATTTTTCGAAAAATCAAAGTGATAATCGATTATCACTTAGAATAATCGATTATCCTGAGCTGAACCAATTTTTTCAAGAAATCACTGGAATAATCGATTATCACCTCTGATAATCAATTATCTGCTCAAAAATTTGTTTTTCATAAACCACACTGGAATAATCGATTATCACTAGTGATAATTGATTATCCTGGTCAGTTGGGCGCGACTGTTCAACTTTTTGACCTAATTTCTGAAACTCCTATTTAAGGAACCTCAGAGTTATTTCTCACTCACCTTTTTGAGAAGCTAGAGTACTAGTGTTGTGACTGTAAGAGAGTTCTCTGAGTGTTCTTAAATAGAAGCTTTGAAAAACCTAGTGTGGGTAGAGCAATAACTTTTCCTGAGAGGTGTTCTAGGAGATTGAGTGTTGCTGCTGTTGCTAGGAAAGCTAAGGTCAAGATTCTCTGTGTGATTCAGAGAAAGGTGTTCATCTCTTGTGTGATTCAAGAGAGGTGTTTTCTTTCCTTACACTCTTAATATCTGATTGTAAATCCGTTACTTGTTAGTGATTTAGTTAATCTCGTTTTTGAGAGATTAACAACTGGACGTAGGGTCTTTTGATCCGAACCAGTATAAATGCTTGTGTTCAATCTTCTTTTCTATCTCCTTATTTCATCTATTATTGTGTTTAAAGAAATTGATTATTGATTTAATTGATAAATTTTGAAAAAATTTTAAAGTATTAATTTTATTACTTAAAAACCAACTCACCCTCCTCTTGGTTTTGTCTGCACGCTCAAACATTCCGCTACGCGATACCAACAATTGGTATCAGAGCTTGCTTTGATAGTTATTCAAAATTTTCGAAAATGGTTGGACAAAATCAAACCTTTGCTAAGGGTGCGTCTATCAACAGACCTCCTCTATTTACTGGTGAAAATTATCCTTTCTTGAAAGTTAGGATGCAAATTTTTCTGGAATCTGTTGATAGAGGTATTTGGGATGCTATTTTAAATGGTCCATTTGTTCCTGTTAATATTGTAAATGATGTGCAAGAACCAAAGCCATTCTCGCAATGGACAGCAGACAAAAATAGAAGAGCCCAGTATGATGTAAAAGCTAAAAATATAATTTCATCTACCTTAACCCTAGATGAGTTTTACAGGATCTCAATCTGCACCAGTGCACAAGAAATGTGGGAAATATTGTATGTAACCCATGAAGGAACAGACGATGTGAAAAGAGCACGCATGAACTCCCTGATCCAAGAATACGAAATGTTTCGGATGCAACAAGGAGAAACTATATACGATGTGCAAAAACGTTTCACACATATCGTCAATCATCTCACAAGTCTAGGTAAAACTTTTGACACTGATGAATTAAATATAAAAGTTCTTAAATCCTTGAACAAGATTTGGCAGCCGAAGGTGACAGCCATCACGGAGTCACAAAATCTTGCGACAATGACGATGGCGGCTCTTTTTGGAAAGTTGAGAGAACATGAGCTTGAATTGGGAAGATTAAATAACGAAGAAGATATTGAAAGAAAAAAGAACATAGCCTTTAAAACCGAAGTGATTAAAGGCTAAAGGCAAAAGGAAGAAGAAAATTCGGATGACGATGAAAATCTTAGTCTTATGATTAAGAAATTTACAAAATTCATGAAGGCCAAAGGTAAAAATCAATTCAAGAGCTACAAAAAGGATAATCTAGGATCATCCTCAAATTTCAAATGCTATGGATGTGGAGAATCTGGACACGTCAAAGCTGACTGCCCAAATTCAAAGAAAAGTGAAGAAAAGAAGGGTAGAAAATTCTTCAAAAAGAAAGCATACATAGCTTGGGAAGACAATGCCTCAAGCTCAT
>Ga0214542_1001898_pt1 | contig 43261 bp, 12 predicted proteins | sample CNSS1metaG_FD_160096 | JGI IMG/M metagenome (GOLD analysis project Ga0214542, IMG submission 160096) | Root nodule microbial communities from cowpea collected in UCLA plant growth center, Los Angeles, California, USA - CNSS1 | ecosystem: Host-associated > Plants > Roots > Nodule | place: USA... | reverse complement strand
AAAACTTGTAAAAGTAACCGTTAATTTTTAAAAATTTAATAAATAATTAAATTATAAAGGGTAAAGTTGGAATTATGAAATGTGGACACAAAAGAGGGAATCCCCTTTATATATAGTTATAGATGATACCACCATGTTGGACACTTGTGCATTGCTTGGAAATGTATTTTGTATAATATGAACCCATTAGGAATAACATATATTTTCTCGATTTCATACCTATCAAACACAATATCTTCTTCCATTCAACTTCACAGTGATGGGTGGATAATACATTTATCATTCCACCTATTTTTTCCTTAAATGTTAATAAATCTTAATACTGTTGACAAACATGTGAAAATTTTATAGTTCAAATGCTTCTCCGAATCATTTATTAAGGTATAATATAGATGTGTATATTGAAAATTCTAATGTCTAACCTCACAAAAATGTTAGTACAGGGACACACTTGAAATGTTTAATAATTCACCATGTTAAGTTCACACATTATGTAACTCTTTCGGAAATCACCACATATAAAATATTCATGTATAAACTCAAACTAAACTTCTTTCATTCTGTTGCAAGTGGCATCAATTATCCAATGACAGAGGGCAAGTGGGTCGGGTCACAATCGAATAAATTGTGGTGTTTGGACTTGTGTTACACTCTTAAGTAAAAAAAGTTGCGTCCTCCTAACTAATAGCTATAGCTTTTGACCTAGTGATAAACACTCGATCTTTACAATCGGTATCAGAGTTAAGGTCACGAGTTCGAGGGTTGCACAATTATCCCGTGACAGAGGCCAAGTGGACTGGGTCACAATCAAATAAATCGTGGCGCTTGGGCTTGTGTTACACTCTTAAGTAAAAAGAGTTACGCCCTGACTAATAGGTGTATAGCTTTTTGCCTATTAGCCTATTGATAAACGCTCGATCCTAACACATTCAAACAATCACTAGTGCAGAATTGCATTTTTACCTCGCCTTATAGGCCTCGGTTGGCAAGGAACCGAAGCATATAATGGCGCGGTGGCATTTTTGCAATTCCAGGCAACTTTTATGTCTCGGTTCAAGAAAAACCCGAAGCCAAAAGGGGTTATAGGCTTCGGTTAAAAAAAAATCGGTGCCAAAAGGTGCTTATATGCTTCGGTTGAACAGACCTGAAGCCAAAAATGTGGCTAAAAATTTCAAAAATGCCACTAGCCATTACGTCTTTGGCCTCGGGTGGCACTGAACTGGGGCCAAATAGGGCTATATGCCTCGGTTATTAATTGAACCGAGGCCATATAGTTTAATTAGGGCAAAAAAACGTGAACCCCTCTACTTCTTCCTCGCGCACCGCTGCATCCTCTCCTGCTTCAGCAAAACCCAGTCCAACACATGCTTCAGCTTCTTCCCCTTCTCATCAATCACCCTTCTCCACATCTTCACCGTCCCATCCGCGGACCCCGTCAACATGCACCCTCCGAACATCGCCACCACCGCGTTCACTGCATCGTCGTGCGCGTTGATCGACTCCAAGCACTTGAAATCTGCCACGCGCCACACCTTCACCGTCTTGTCCCATGACTCGGAGTACAGCAACCCTTCCTCCTTGCCCAAGCTGAGAGTCGAAACGGCGTCGAAATGCGTCACCTTCACCATGTTCTGGTTCCGGCGAACCTCCAGATCGTCGCCGCTGAGATGAAGAAATCGTTTCCGTCGTTCGTCGCAGTGGATGCGCTGGTTTAGGCGAGTTGCAAGCATGGTGGCTGCCCGAATCTATGGTGGCCAGAGAGTTTGGTCCGCGTGCAGGTTGCTTTGTGATGGTGGCGGCTTGCTCGAGCATGGTGCTGCTGCTTCCATGAGTGGTGCGCGAGGAAGCAGGTTACAGAGGAGTGTGCTGCAAAAAATTTAATTAAAAAAAATTTTTACCATATGGCTTCGATTCTCGTGGACCTGAGGCAGAAAAAGAACTCTACGGCTCCGGGTAACAACCGAGGCCAAAAAGGAGTACCTTTTGGCGTCACCCCAATATGCCTCGGTTCCAAACCCGAAGTAAAATGAGGAAAATAACCGGGGCAAAAAGCCCTTATTGTACTAGTGAATAACGTGTATATAAACATTAGTATTTGTCACATTCTGTCCAGAAAATTGTAGAAACTCTTGAACTTCATTCTCACATTTTTTATTGATTTTACTTGAATTGAACCAATTTTTCTTGACTTTAGTGCATAAATTTAAATCAACATTTCTTATATTTGACAAAATTTTATCAATATTTCATATAAGTCTTTAGGTAGAATGTAATGAAAGAAGTGAAATCAAATATGCAATCAAAGATTAAAGATCAATGCCGAATGGGTTCAAATGATTTTTTCTTAAATATATGAAAAATTGATTAAATAGTGATTAATATATTAAAAAGTGATTAATATTTACAAATTGTTCAGAGATTTATACAATGATTGTTAATATCTGTTCCTCTTGTTTTTATACAAAGGAAAACATATATCAAATCTCAAATGAGAAAATAAAATACACTTGACGCAATATATATCACACAAATGTCCAAAATTTAGACAACATAACACATGAAATACAAACTTTCTAAAATCTGAACAATACAAATTTTCATTTTCGAAAATCCTTGAACTTGATACTCATATGTTCAATATTGAATTTCTGACAAGAGTACCAGTATCATCGGTAGTATGAAAAAAGAGTAAAAGAATTATATCCATAGAGGAAATTTTCAAATAGGTACTAGCCTTTCATTCTTGTAGTTTCTTTCTTTTTTAGGTTTAGAAAATTTATTTGTATGTTTCACTCCAAGAATATGTAAACTAATTCCTTATATATCTCTCCAAATCCTATTTATAAGTGTTCAAAAACCTCACTTTGTTTGATTTTTTTTTTGTATTAAAACATTATTTGGATCATAGTTAAAAGTCAAATGCTGTTTAATTTGGTTGAATTTAATTTAATATAAAATATAACCAAGCAAATATTTTATATTTGACTTGGATTAGTTGTTATGATTTTTTGTTAATATAAAGTTGTTAAACACATTTTGAAAGATATGTAAAATTGTCAAATAAAATTGTTAAAAAATTTTTGAAGACATGTTATGTTTTTTATATATAATTTATTACCACATTTATAATTTTAGATTCCTCTCATATCCATTAATTACATAATCTTACCATTAGAATCTACCTCATGTGCTATTGTAGTTTAACCATTATAAATATAGTGCAAGTATCATACAATCAAGTCCTAAAACAATTTTCACTATGGTACACTTGTGTATGTTATTAGTTGTTAATTATAACTCTAAATATATAATATTATACTTCAATACAATAAGTAATTTAAATTTGTTCTTGATTCAATACAAAATTTGAACCAAACCAAACTGTTCAGGAATTAAATTAAAAAAAAGTTTAATTTTCATTGGTTTTCAATTTTTTTATTTGTTTATACATGGAGATCTGCAACTCCATTTTTGTTTAGTGAATCCCATCCATTTAGCGAAAATTCTTTTAACATGATTTTCTTCTCTCTCTTTTTCAAAAATTCACTTAGTTGTTCAAAACAATTTCAAGAGTGCTAGGTTGTTATTTATTCTTTCTTCACTCCTACTTTCTCTGAAAAAAAAAATATTGTTCCTTTATCAATAATCAAAATAAATGTCATTTTGAACACTAAAAACTTATATTTTGACATTTTGTTGCGATTAAACATTTTACTTTTAAGCATTTCACCGTACACCTCATCTTTTTATTAATGATAACATGATCATGAACAAATTTTAAGTTTTTAAAATAAGATCAATATATCATAAATATACTAGTTCTCTTCCATACGTGCTTTCTTCTACATTTAGATTCTCGACTTTCAATTTACTTCATGCTATTTCACCACATATTAAATTAGACAATTAGTCAATTTGATGCATGCATAATCAACTATACAAATCCGAAGATTGTTTTAATTTAATTCAAAATCTTAATTTAGTTTGATTCAATTCACATGAAAGTTGTCATAAAATAAAATATTTAACACACTATACGATAAATCATACCATTCACAAAAGGCAAGTGATATAAACTTTTCTAATTTATTCAAAACTACATCCCATTTTCTCATTTAAATTATTTGTGATAAAGTGAGTTTTGGCCATTGAACTAACTCATTTGATCTAGTTGAAATTTTTAATCTTTTATATTCATTTTGTTTAACTTGTCAAACTGGTATGACAAAGGTTAATTAGTCTGTCAAAAATTGACGGATTAAGTTAGAGTTTGAACTAAGTAAAAAATAATTTAAGAAATTAATTTTTTATATAATATTATAAATATATATATATATATATATATATATATATATATATATATATATATATAATTATGCACCTACTTCATTTTTATAGACCAACCACTAGCAAGCTAGCCCACTTACAATATCCCTGTTAATAATCAAACACTAAAACATTAATAATAAGTTGTTCCAATATAATTTAGTGCTAACTATAAAAAAAATAACGATTTGTTTTACTAAGCCCTTTAATTATAACAATATAGAAAATGTCATTTATGTTCAGCAAATGAAAAAAAAAAAAAAAAACTTCAATCATTGATGTCATAGTAGCCTCACCTAGTCAACTAATTTCACCTAAAGTGGTCAAAGAGAGTGTTAATTAAATAAATAAATGTACGGAAAATGGAGTGAGAGTAAGTTTATTTCTGTCCATTAAAATGAGACCAACTTGTATAACCCATAAAAATAGTGAGTGGAGTTTTCAGATTAGCAGCTTTCACTAAAGCCCATTACGATTCCATAGATAAAGATGGACCAAGTGGAGTTGGTCCATAGATTATATATTACATGACTAAAAACAAATTAAACATACTTAAACTTTTTATTTCTTTAAATTTAATAAAAAAAAATTCTATTTTAAATTTATAATAAAAGCCACTTTCCGACAAGGCTACGAACGTAGACACGTAACCAAGGCTAAGAAATGTCGTAGGTTACGTAAATTTAATGTTCTACTTTTACCTATAATGCTATATATCTTGGCTTCTAAGACAGAAAGTTGGACTAGTTCATATACGTATTGCATTGGTCTTAATGCCGTATTTCTGATTGCTTGCAAGTATGGATACATTTCACCTTACACATGCACCACTCAACTCAGTCCAAGTAATGCACTCAAATGCTTCAATTCTTCTTCTTACACATGAAATGAAACTCTTCAAATAACATGATTTGCTTCTTGACTCTACCACCATCATTCAAACTTCATTTGTGGATAGTTTTGTTGCACCAGTGCCAAGTTGGTAGCATGACAATGCCCATGCTTCCGTATCATCAATATATTTCTTTCCTCCTTTTCTCATTATGTTATCAGCATCACGCTTTTATCAATTTTCATCCAACTTTTCTCCTACTTCTTATATTCACTATGTGAAGCGGACAATACCTCAATACAATAATTGATTTTAACTATATTAGGTTGGTGTTTCAGGTATAGGAACCAAGTACCTATCTAAAAACATTCAATTTGTCTTTATTCTTTCTTCGTTACAGTTTCTACCGTTCGGCTTTCTTTCTTTCGCTCCTGTTCGCCCTCCTTTTGCTCTCTCCCGCTCGGTTGTCCAGACGATCGGGATACCTGTTTATAAGACTCTGATGCTTAAGTCAATTCCAGTCCGTTCGGGTAAATGAAATTAATGCTGTAATAAATGCGAAGTAAAAGTCCTTACCAACTCACCTTGGGTTCCAGTTCTATTTATAGTGTTTGACATGGGTCTGTGATTAGGGTTTTCTTAATCATGGCTCAATTATTTTTTAAACTTAATTATCAGACTTGTATTAATTTAATTTACAAATTTAGTTTTAATGCAGCCGCCCGAATGAAATGTCGTGCGTGCTGTCGAAACCCTCATAATTATGGCGACAAAGTTCCACTAGAATGAGCGACTATAACCGCTCGGGTCGTGGGCTCCCTAAAATCAGTTCGGAGAAATTGCCACATCAACAACCTATGGGATTATCCGCCTGTAGCGGGCAGCCTTCGGCCGCTTATCCTTGGACTGCCTGACCGAGAGTCTGACTAGAGATGTAGATAAGTCATAAGGTACAGTCGGAATAAGAGGTTTGTGTGATGCTAAGACTCAAGACGACAATATCCAAATATCAATTTCAAACTCTAAAGCAGATAATACCTCGATTGTCATCGATATGTACAGGTCGGAGTGTGATGCTAAAATAGAAGAGGACAAGACCGAAATGCCAATTTGATGTCACAGTCTTGACTGGTTTTTGGGGTGATTGAATTGAATTTTATCTGTGTCAGTTGTCAGAACGTCACTATAGGCTGGTTAGCGTTTTTGAACATATAAGCATTACCAGTTTGACTGTGAAGCTGCTGCAAAGAAAGGTGATGATGTTGGTTGAAACTTGAAGTGAATTGTTCATGGAAATTTCCACACTGGTCTGGTCTTTGCAAACCCCACTCACTAAAAAGAAAAGATATATAGCTGGCCTATACCTATCTTTTTCTGTTAGTATCTTGTCTCTTTTTGATTTTGGACATGAATTGGTGTTTAGTATCTTTGCATTACATTGGTTGGTGCTTACAACCTTTTTTTCGGATTCCTTTCACCCCCCACTAACGTTAATTACTCGACCATTGAATCATGGGATCGTGTTTTTCTTTTCCTGCTACCAAAGTTGCCCATTCAATATATCCATCCACACCAGATAGTCAACGCAACAACAAATGGAAATAGGTCAAATGCCAATTATAGGCTACAAAGTAAGAAATTTTCAAACACTCTCCACTAATAACATCTCACATGTTCTCTCTTTGCTTTACTTTCACTTCAATTAACAACAACCTACATATATAAGATAATCATCATCATCATCTTAATTTTCTATCCCTATCCACGTGTTTTGCACAAAATCAGTGTACTCTATAGTTGCCAATCCTTTTTTCCTCATAAATCATAGCTACCATGTCCCTCTCTTTTTCAACTTGTTTCAGTCTACCCTATATAGTGGCACAAGTGCTAGACTCGTCTAGGTATTTTTCTGTCACGATTGGTTCCTATCAAGTTTTTCAATTTTCATTTTTTTGCTTCCACATATTCTAACTTATCCTATATGGTCTCATAATTAGTCTCATCTCAACCCAAACACACAAACATAGCTGTGTTAATGTTAAATCAAAGTTGACCTAACTCTAATAAACATATATAAAAACATGTTGCCTATGCTAATATTTGGTGATTAATTGAGGGTAACACACTTTATGGCTCAAACTACATTAATAAATTAGAGTTCGTACATTGACAAATGGATGAGTAATGTTAATTGAGTAAGGGTACGTGTAAAGTACTTCACTAGGTTTGGTATTTCAAAGATATAGCCACTTTTATAAATAAATCTTTGAATATGCCATGGTTTGGAGAAGGGTTTGTCCCTAACATCAATAAACTTTATATGAAATTATTAGAGAGAATAATGGAATTAATGTTGGTTATTTGGTTTAGGGTAAGAGAAAATATAAATAATTTTAAAAAGGGGTACATATAATTGTGTTATTTCTCATATATATATATATATTTATGTTTATTTTTTTATATATATTTTTTTAACAAAACACTTTTAGCTTTCACTTTATTTCTTATATATTTCTGGTCATTCATTTTTGTTTTGGTCCAACTTATTTCTCTTATCACTATCGAAGAGAGCAAAGGAGATAAAGAAAGTTTGAGTTAGACACCACTAGATTTAAAATTTTGTCAAGAAAAATAGAGGAAAAAGATTGGTCAAATTTATTGTGGAAAAAGGTGTGCAAATAGTAAAAGGAAACAAAGAGATTTGGATGAAGTAAGATGCATTAAAGATGAAGGAAAACATTTAAACATAAATAAAAATATCAAAGAGATAAAAGAAAAACTAAATCTATAAGTTTTCAAATGATAAACAACTGTTGATTTATATACTCGACCTTTTTCTTTGTTTTGTAGATCACAAAGCTGATCTAGATTGAAATCATTTAGTGTTGGTTGGTTTTTGTTTTAATAAAGCTATGATGCCAATTGTAAAAGGCATTGATATCAAGAGCATTACTTTATACTTTATATATATATATATATATATATATATATATATATATATATATATATATATATATATATATATATCCGTCAAAACGGATACCTCTGTCTGATCTAACCCGGCTTATCATGAGCTGGTCAATCAATCTAACCTGACTTACTTATTAGCGAACCTAACAAATTTGAACTCGGTCCGATCCACCATAGGTTGGTGGGTTAAACGGGTTAATTCACTTAATTAAAAAAAATGTTTAATTACTCTTTTGGTCTCTGTTTTTGTCTAAAAATATCAAATTGGTCCTCGAGATTTTATAAATTTCAATTTGGTTTCGATTTTTTTAAAAATGTTGCAATTTGATCATTTTTGTTAAATTTCTTGAAACGGATCAAAGATTTTTTTTTATCAAAATTGAAGTTGTTAATAAGGATGATTTGCTTTATTGATGTAATTAATATAATCACAATGTCAATTTTGATAAAAAAAAAATAATTCATTCGCTTCAAGAAATTTAATGAAAGGACCAAATTGTATCAATTTTTTTAAAATTGAGATCAAATTGAAACTTAAAAAAACTAGAGGACTAATGTGAAACTTTTGGACAAAAATAGGAACCAAAAGAATAATTAAACCATTAAAAAAATTATATATGTACCGTAGGGGTCTATCCCCTAACAGAGCCAATCGGTGCTCAAAGAAATTTGTACAGCACCGATCAGCTCCGTGGTCGCGTTGCTAGTTCTACATCGTTGGTTATCTTACGATCCAATGGTTGGGGTTTAAAGCCGTGATCGATTGTCGTGACAATCACTCTGGAATGAAATTAGCAGTCAACAGTCGAACAGTAGCCATGTTCGTAGGACTCCAATTGTTGATCATATTATTTATGCATCAATGTCAAGCGACCTTTCAGCCTTTAAAGTTGCAAGTTTGGAAACATGAAAATTTATGCGTCAACGCAAGCAATCCACCAACCTTTAAAGTTGTGGGTCTGGTAATATGAAGATTTATGAGTCAAGGATGTCGGGTAGACGGAAGCGAAGAACGGGTCTGCCTGATACTCATCGTCGAGCGACGATAATGTAATTAAGATAAACATGTTAGTAATCAAGTTTACTATTTATAATTTATGGGCGGATCGGTGAATCATTCCGACTCACCACGAATTTAACCCAAATAAGCTGAGTTCTTAGTAGATTAGGTTTATATATATATATATATATATATATATATATATATATATATATATATATATATATATATATATATATAAAGACAAATCAAAATCATCAAATGCACCAAAAGAACATGAGCACTCCTTCTCTTGGCCTTATACCATTACAGTCAAATAAAATCCTTTCAAACATGATGTTGTTAGTCATGATTCAGATAGACGTATATAACAACATGCAAAAACAAAATAAGAAATGATACTAAGTTAAACATGGAGTGTATTTTAAATTTAGTTTGTGACAAGATGGAAGGAAAAGAAGTAAAGTTTTTTTTTTCTCAAAAGAAACCTAGGTGAAGAATTTACTCGTGTTAGTTCAGATTTTGTGAGATTAATAGTGTATGACTAATTAACTATAAATTGTTTATAGGTTAAAAGTTTTAAATACACTTATTGTTATGTGTTGTTTTTAGATAATTGCACAAAAAAAATGAAAACTATTAGTTAAACGTAATATTTTTGTCATATAAATTGCGTTTTCAGATTTTTGAAAAACAAAAATTGACAATTAGTTTTTAATTACTAAATTTGAATTTAAAAATAAGATAGAGATAATTTAATTACTAAATTTTCTAAAATAATGCCCCATAAAACTTAAAAACTTTCAATAAAACTCAGTATATTGCAGATCTGCATTATTAGAATTTATAATTATAACGACTAAAAATAATATAAGAATTGAAAATCAAACAAAATCGTAACAAAAATATATAATTCTTTTTGTTTCTATATATATTTTTATTTTTATTTTCATCCCTTGGTGCTACCTTTCAAACGATGATGTAGGTCAACTATGAAATAGAACGTGTGTTAACAAAATAATATATCATTAAAATGATGATGTATCTCTATAATTATATAGAACGTGTGTTAACAAAAAAATTAACTAAGGAGTTAACGTTGTTGAAAACGAAAACTAATAAAAGAAAGACTTACAACAAACTAATGTCCACAAATTCGTCCATAGACCATAAATTAGCACCCTTAATAAAATATACAAAAATACTACTTTATTCTATCTTACATTGAGAGGTGGATAAAAGAAATAAAAAAAAATTATAGATAAATAATTTATTTTTCTAGCATGGAATATATCATTTTCCTACTATATAGTAACATCTTTCATTTTATTTTATTTTTTATATAATTTTATTTATTTGATTAGATCATTACTAAAATATATGATATGTTATTTTCTTAATGAGTTACACTCCTACAAAATAAATAGACTTCATACTTAATTTATATATATATATATATATATATATATATATATATATATATATATATAATGTATCATCATCAACATTACCATGACCATTAATTTGATATAGTTTAAGTGACCTTATATTATTTGAGTAATTTTATCTTATTTCAACAACCTCATTTTTTTGAAACTAGAAATTTAAGGCTCCAACGCGGTTTCAAAGGTGAGAAATGAAGAAAGTGAATTATTAAAATTTTATATTAATTTTTATTTAGAAAATAATTTTATATCCTGCTAAAAATAACAAAAAATTAAAATTAAATAAAATATAAAAACATATGTAATTTTTTTAGTTAATAATAATAAATCATACTTAAATATTTACAAATATATTTTATTTTTATTATTATTTTATTATCATTAAAAAACTAATTAAAGTAATTAATTTTATTTTAATATGTATTTTATTTTTAAATAAATAAAATTAGTTTCTTATTATATACAATAATTAATTCATTACAAACTTTTATAAACTTTCTTCTTATTTCTTATCATTTTTTTCTTAATCCAAACATCCTTGCATTCATTTCATTTTTTCTTCAAATTCACTCTTCCAAATTCATCTTAAAATTCAAACACAGACTAAGTGATGCACTTATCGTATAATATTAAAGTCTTTATTTCTTCAACACTTGAACACTGACATGTAGCACTCTCATTTAATCTTCAAGTGATTGCTTAAACTATACAAATTATCATTTAAGCATTCATACAAACACTTGAATTTCAGTAAATTGCATATAATCATAACTCATTACTTGAATGTCACTTTATCCATATCATCCCAAAAAGCAAACAAGACAAATTTTATACTTAAATACATACTAATTATATAACATATACTAATATTATAATATTTTAAAATACCAATTATACAATAATTCCTATACTTAAGTGAATTATTATACAATAATTCCTATATTTAAGTGGATTTGGAGGTGAATATATGATTGTTTAGATTAAGAAAAAGATAATGTAATTTAAATAAATTTGAGATGAAAAATTGTATATAATATAATGAGTATGAGAGATTAAAATAATGTTTAATTGGATAAAATTATATGAATCACTTTATCCTTGAAGATAAATATGATATAAATTTAAATGTGAGTTGTGAAAATTATGTTAAGGTAAAAATGAAATTGTTATTTCAAAAAGTTAAAGATGAAAATTATTATTATAAATATTATTATTATTATATATTATTATTATTGTTATTATAATTATATATTATATATTATATATTATTATTATTTGTTATATATTATTAATAAGATGTTAAATATGATTAATATAATTCAGTCTTTGTATTATGTTAAGAAAAATATTGAAATAAATGCAAATGATTTGAAAAGGACATAGAAAGAAGATAATAGAATCTATGTGGCTTTGGATGAAGCTTCACGTCAAGAAACACGGTGTTGAGCTGTGATATATCTTCATGTACTCATATAGGAAATTATTCTAAAACTTTATTCACATATCAAGATGTACTGTGCTATATTATCTCTTCAAATTAATAATAAGTAAAATACCTTATACATGTAAACCAAACTAAAAGAAAAAAAAAATTGAGATTTGAAGAAAGAAAAAAACCTACTATAATTAAAATGTTTATTTGATTTATGTGGCTATCATAGATGGATTGTGACTTTGCAATACTTGTGTAATGGTACATTGCAGACAACTACCTTATCCTTGATGTAATATCCTAATACATTATGGCTTTTACATATATATATATATATATTCATAGAGTTTCCAATTTTTTCAGTCCTTTATTTCTCAACCACAAAACATAAGGATAATATAACTCAACATTCAAGGGAAGAAAATGTAGGAACACTATGGTTTCCTTCCACAATAGGATTTGGAAAATTTGGTTCATTATCAAGTCAAGTATCGACATGTTTCGTTAGAGAATTTCCTAACCAAATTTGCAAAAGAAAATATTAAACTTTTGAAGTGGTTCATGCTTTGATGGAATGGAAAACTATCTTTCATGAACATTACATTGCTGCATATAATCTGAAGAGAAACGTGAATAATGTGATTATTGTTTTCTTTGACTATCAACACAAATAATAAATGTGAGAAAAAAAATTATTAGGTTGGATTATCTTATAATTTGAAATCAATCCTTGCTTGAACCTCATTGGTTTTGTACTCCTTACTGAATAATGACCATTATTTTTCTCAAACATGATCCTAGGTGTGAAGTAGTGTTTGATAATGAAAGCACCTATAATGTCTTATTTTCGTTGTGTTTGTGCCCTCCAACCAACGAATGACATGGTTGTGGTCCTTATTTGGTGACAACCTTATAGTTATACATGTCTCAAACATAGCATTATTGGTTCACATTTGTAATGCAAAATTTGGTTACTAAGTTTAATTACAAATTGGTTACTCCACATTCGCAATTTTTTGAATCATTAATTAGTTATATGGTTTCGGTTTAATTTTTAACTGAGGAAAAACATAACTTTTGTCATCGATTTATCAACTACATGGAGTCAAATGCCACTTTCCCAGTAGTATTTTTGAAATATCAATATATTTTTTTTAGGTCTATGAAATCGAAGATTACAAGGCCTTTCATCAGACGGTTATTTAGTAATTGAAGTAGAAAATCATATTCTGCTTTGAGTATTTGGTGAACCGAGACAGAAAAATTGGCAAAAATTACAAAAATATTATCACGTCATTATATGTTTCGATTTCGAGATAACTGAAGCATATAACGCGAAACAAAATCATAAAATTGCGATAATGTAACTAAATTAATTCATAGGACATAGAAGAGGATTCGAATATAAGGTTTTAAATTCTATGAAATCAATACTATGAAACTAAACGTATCCATGCACACAAAGTTAGGGTTTTTAAAATAGAGTAATTCAAATAGTGTGATTAATCACATGATATTAGTTTTAATTTAATCCAACTTGTTTTAATATAGAATTGCTTCTCCCAAGTTAAGCTTATAAAGTGATGGGTTAACCCGTTATCACAAATTTGTACTATTTTATTATTATAAATTTTTAGTAATCACTTGCACTTTCATTTGTAGTGCCCAGTTGGACAGCACTTAGAATATTATTTTTGAGTCACATGTTGTCTCACCAATTTGATTTCATACGTGTTGATTTCCAAATGGAGGTTTACAAAATCAATTCTACGTGGGTAGAATTGATTCTACTAGAGAAGTCAACATTTTTTACTTTTTTCATGAGATAGAAAGAATTTTAGGTGAGACTTGCAAGTTATACACACTTTAACAAAACCAATTTTCTTAAAGTCAATTCCACCTAAATAACTGATAAAAATTTACAAAACAAATGGAAGCTTGACTAATTTCATTAATGCAACAAAACTAGATCTTTGTGTTAAAAAGGTAACAAAATAGAAAAGTTTCAAGGATCAAATGCATATGTCTGATGATTTATTTTTTTCAAATGATAAATGTATTAAATATTTACATGGAAAAGATGTTGTTTGATATTTATGTAAAGTAAAATCATCATAAAAATTAGTAAACTTTTATATTTGTGAAAGAGAAGAGAAAGTAAAAGGAGTGATAAAGGAGAGTAAAAATGAACGATGATATTTTGACATTCGAATTTTTTGTACTCTCCTTTATCACTCAAGATATTAAGTCATTTTCAACTCAAAAATTTAATACAATAAATTTATGAGTATTTTTATCGTAAGATCCTTAATTTTTTTAATTTGAGACTTAAACTCACGATTAAATTCTGAACCGATTAAAAAGGAAATGCATCCAAGTGTTTTGTTGAAGAGGGTTAATGCAGATATTATTTATACAAGTTGAAAAACAGAAGATAAGGTAATAAGAGAAGTGGATTGAATTCTACAAAAGCACTACTACATAAAGCGGAAAAGAAGGAGAAGAAGACAAAACTTGACCTTAGGTGTGTTCCCCTCCAAACTGCAAATAAGATGGGACCTGTACCACATCTTGTTGGAGAAAATGTGCACATGAACAATTAGAGGAATTAACTACAACACAAATAACACAATAAACTACCTTTTTTTATTCATAATAAAGTAGTGTTTGGTGACATAGTTTGAAGCAAAAGAGAGAAAAAGATGAAGAGTAGAAGAAGCTTAAGGTGGAGAGAGCAAGTGGTGATGCAAAGACACTGTTCCAATTTGTTGTTATCTGAGAAATAGACAGAGGCAATAATACATGGATTTGTATGTACAGTTTGAAACAGGGCCCCCCAATACCCTTCTTCTGTACATATTCTCTATTGCCAATTATTGCCATCATTCTTTTACTACTCCCTCTCTCTCTCTCTGCATATAGATGCTTTGTGCATGCATTTTTCTGTCACTGTTTTTTCTGTTCAACCTCATTCTTCCTTTGCTTATTATGTTTTTGTGGTACACACACTACACTCTGTGTGTGTGTGTGTTCATGGGAAAACAGGAACATTGCTTTCTGCCCTTTTTCTTTGCCATTGTCATGACCTCATCCACTACTACTCAATGTGCCTTCTGCCATGATGTCAAAAACATTGATAAGAGGAGGAATGTGTGTTGCTCCCTTTTCAACTTATTAGTGTTATTTGGTAACATCTTATGTTGCTTATTAAAGTTCACTCTTTGTTAGTGGGGTCATTCTTTGTTTCATCCACTGTTCAACAGTGCTGAATTGCCTCTGCTAAATGCTTGTCATTCTGTATTTATCACTAAAACACCAAACAGTTTCAGATAATGAGGTTGGTTAGGCACATTGATTAAGATATGGCTCATGACTGTGTTAACATATCTTTTGGTATTTCAAGAGGTTGTTCAAACTAATTTTAAGATATTTTGGAAGACATTGTTAGAAGGAGGGAAACTTAACTCTTCATTGTGTTATCATGTCTCTCTTAAGAGATTACTTCTAATTGTTATCGGGAATATTCTGGCTGCAGATAAAAAGATAGAGAAAACATCATTTAGTAAATGTAACATTTTTCTCACACATTACAGGAGTGCAAGAGATTAAGGTACAAGATTTTTGGTTCATAACTGAAATATTGCATGGTTTTATTTGGTGTATGATTGTTAAAGATAAGAGAATAAGAATAAGAACATGATGCTCAGAGAATTTTGCTTACAGTGAGTTGTTAGGCCTAGTGTTAATGGTATCAGAGGCTATTTTTCTGTTTTTAGTTCGTTTGGCTTTTTATGGAATGGATCAGTACCAAAGTCAGGTAGAAATCCCTTTTGCCCTGCCTCCAACCCCTTCTCTACCTATCAGTGTCTTTATGAGGAAGTAATTAATAAAAAAAAACATTCTTTTTTTTTCTCAATTGTAATTATTACTAATACAACCTGAAGAAACAAAAGAAGAAAAAAAAGATGGGGTATTAATAATACAACCTGAAGAAACAAGACAAAAAAGGAGGGGCAATTTTATCCTACAGTACAATCCAATAAATGAAGGTAAAAAAAATGGGGGCCAAAAAAGAAAAACAATAAACTCTGGTTAACTAAACTTGAGTGTGTCTGGTGGTGGGAATGATCAGAGGATCTGTTTCAAGTGAAGAAATATTGGTAAGTTCATCAGCAGCAGCAGTAATAACTATTTCTTCAAGAGAACAACAAGCATGAGCATTGTTGTTGATGTTAGGGGTGAGAGTAGGTAACTTAGAGTTAGAATCAGCAGCAGAAGAAGAAGTGGTAGTAGTTGTTGATGTTGTTTTTGTGAGTTCCTTGGCTCTTTCTGCTTCCACATTCCAATCTGTTCTGCAAAGAACATAGAGCATGAGACCTGCACAGGAGACTTGGGCTGCAAGCAACCCAAGCCAAAGCCCTGCAAACCCCATTTTGCCCACAAAGCCCAGAAGGATGGCCACTGGCATACCCACCAGGTAGAATGAGCCCAAATTGATGTTGGCACCAATGGCAGGTCTTGCACTGCCCCTCAGGACTCCACAGCCTGTGGTCTGAGGGCAGTTTCCAAGCTCACAGAGGCCAGCAATTGGCAGCACCAGTGATGTGAGTTCCAAAATCTCATGATCACTGGTGAAGAATCTGCCCCATTGGTGCCTCATCAAGGTGGTGAAAACCATGGCTGCAAGGCCTAATGCCACAGCACAAAAGAGTGACACTATCATTGAAACTCTTGCTTTTCCAGGGTTGTTAGCACCTAGCTCATTCCCTATTCTTGTGGAAACACCAAGGCTGAGTGATGAGGGGAAAACATAGACCAAAGAGGTTGTTTGGATAAGGATTCCCATTGAAGCAATGGTTGCTTTAGGATTGGCCAAAAGGCCACATAGCATTATCATGAACTCATACCACCACCATTCAAGGCAAACTGAGACACAGGTTGGAACTGCAAGTGAGAGCAATGAGGACCACCCCTTGATGCAGTCCACACTTGGGGGAACCCATGAGGCCTTGTATGCACCAGAGAAGTACACAAAAGAGGAGAGGAAGAGAATCAAATTGAGGTTTGTCAACACCATTGCTGTAGCCACCCCAGCAATTCCCATCTTGAGATGAACCACCAGGAGGAAATTGAGAGGCACATGGAGAAGAACTGAGATGGTTGAACAATATGTGAGTGGCAATGTGATTCTCTGAGTCCTGAGGTAGATTCTCAGAGGGTGGAGAAGTGAGAGCAGGAAAAGATCAGGTATTGAGAAAGTGATGAATTTTTGAGCCACTGATGCTATTTCATTGTCTTGGCCAGACCACAAGAGGATTCTCTTCATGTTGAGCCAGATGAATGAGATGGGGATTGATGTTGAGAGGAGAAGAAGCACAGTTCTCTGCAGTGTCAACCCAAGTAGCTTCCATTGCTTTGCTCCATAAGCCTGTCCACAAATTGGTTCCATCCCCATGGCTAAACCAGAGATCACAGAGTAGCCAGTGATGTTGGCAAAACCAATAGAGAGAGACCCTCCAGCTAGTTCCATCTCCCCAAGATAGCCGAGGAAAATCATAGAGATCATAGCTCTTGAATACAAGACTAAACCAGTTATGGCTGTTGGACCTGATATCATCCCTATTGCCTTCATTTCTGCTATGGCCTGAATCAATGCAGAAACACAGAAACATAAGCTCAATAGTTACTTGTTTCTAACGTCAGTAATTTAGTTTCACATAAAGACAAAAACACAAACAACATGTGTCATTTTTGTTGTTTGAAGTGGATTATGTTTGATTACCTCATTAAGGGTAGGCCATCTGTGCAAATCATGTTGAGGGGGATGATGATGAGGAGAAGGATGAAGAAGTTTGGGGTGAGATTTTGAGGGAGTGAGAAATGAAGATGGTGAAGTTGGGTTGGGATTACACATGACTATGGTATAAAGTGTTATGTGGATACAAAAGAAGAGTGTGTTTGTGTAAGAAAGGTAGGAAAATATGTGCTATGTGTGTTCCCCTGTTACCACTCTTGCTTCTTCTTCTGCCTTACAAGAGTGAGCGTGCGGTTTGTTTGATTCAGAGTAGCAAGGTTTGTATGTGGGGAGAATGAACCAAGGGGAGGCCCTTTTATGCATGAAAGATGGCAACTTTCCAAATTCAATCAAATCACTCAAATTTTAGAAAAAATATACAACGACTATCATCTTTTTATTTTCTGATGGTTTAATATGAATCATTGATTAATATACTATTATTTTTTTCTTTAAAAGAATCAATGATCTACAATTAATCACATCAGAGAGAAAATGATGAAACTAAAAAATAAGAGTCATAGTAAAATTTTAATATAAAATATAAATATGATGGCAAAAAAATGAGATATCTTAGTAAAAAATACTGTTATTTCAAATTTAATCAAATCACTAAAATTTTAGGACAAATGAATCTCGCTTTTTTATTCTTTATTTTTTGAAGTGATCTAGTGTGAGTCATTGATAAATGTATTTCTATTTTTTATCTGAAAAAAATTAATGATCCACACTAAACTACGTTAGAAAATAAAAGATAAATATTAAAAAATGAAAATCATAGTATAATTTTTCAAAATTTTAATATAAAATATAAATATGAGGACAAAAAGGTGAGAGATCTCAGTCAAAAATTACTCTTTAATCTACAATCAACTAAACTCAAGCTCAGTTTTTAAACCAAAAATTATTTTATTATAGCATTGAGTGTGGAGAGAAAATAAGTTCAAAGCTATCATCTTTAGGACGGTGAAAATGAAGAGAAAACAAAAAAGAGAACAAAATGCCTTTATTCGCTTTGATGATTTTTTTTTCAGCCGTCTAAAAACGACAACTATGGTTCGATAATGATGCACTCAATAGTGGTTTTAAGTAATGTTATTGGAAATGGATAACCTTTTCAATTAAAAAGGAAAAAAAAAAAAAAACACCATGTTTGGGGTTCTCGTGAAGGAAAATAAAGATTTTTATACTGAAATTTGGTAAAGTGGGGGGGGTGTTTATGAGAAGTCAATTCTTGCATGTGAAATTAAACCATTATGGTAGAAATATTTCATTCTTTATTAAGTCCAACTAATTTTTTTAATAGTATTTCATCTCTTGATTAAAGAAAAGGCTTAATTTTTTAGTAGTTGCTAACTTATTTGTTATCATATCCATGCTTTTCAAACGAGATGATAAGTTAATTAATTAAATATACTATTTTATCTGTGAGTCTATTACATATTATTACTCTATTATGAGTTTAAAAAATTTATGTTGTAAACTAGTTAAATATCATAGTTATAAATTTAACGTAGTTATTATAAAAATAACAAACTTAATTTATATATATAATTGAATAATTGTATAAAAATTTTGCAATATCTATATTATAATTATTTGTGTTCTTGGCTTCTATTTTATTTTTATTTATTTATTTGAGGACTTCACTTGAAGTTGTTTATTTCATCTTATCTTTTAGTTTTCCTACACATCTAAACCAATTAAAATAAGATTCTGCCACTTATGGTTTTTTTCAATAGGTTTCCAACATTTTTATGCATTGTTTTTAATCATCTTGTTTAAAATAACACAACACTCATAGTTTTTAAATTGAGGTTATTTGTCGTTGCCTTTTTACCGTCCAAATTATGCATACTTTTATACAACATCTCAATATGATTGTGTTGTAAAATATTTTTTAAATAATTTTAGTACTATTTTGTCACATATAAGATTCTATACACATCCATTCTATACCAATCTTGTGGTTAATATCTTTCTCCTTTTTCTTCCTTTTTTTTTTATAATAGTGCTATCAAGATATCTAGTCCATGCTTAGCATGTGATAATAAGCCATGGTCTTCAAAATTTTCTTCTAAGCATTTTGAATGTGAACTAAACTTACATTTTATAAATTCTCTCATTTCTACTTATATAAAAGTTATAAGTTATATGTTTGTCTTCAAAACTTGTCATTTATTTGCTCTCAACTTCAATAAGTAAAACTATGATATTCATAAAAGGCATGCATAGTATTGGATGTGTTATAAACAAATTCAATTAATATTAAGGTTTAATATCTCTTTTGAACCTAATATTTAATTATTATTATTTTTTATTTAATTTGATCCTACTATTTATTAATATTGTTAGTGAGTGATAACTTGATAAAGTGATACATTTATATTTCTACAAAAAGAAAAATATTCATATAATTAAACAATTATTACAAATACTATAAATAAAAAAGTATTAAACCTTAATACTAATTGTGGTAAAAATAAAACTTCGAAAAATATTTATTAAAAATGAGAACTTACCTCTTTTCCTTTAATTTTGCTCCAAACTTTCACTCCCCTTACTATACTATTAGTGTAGATTTATAGTCATAAGAAAACCTGAGGACTAGATTTATTGTTGTCAACTTCTCACACATATCATTGCCCAATTATGAATGAAAGCAAAAGGCTCTTTTTTTTATATATATTAAATGTAGGGTTTTCTGCAAAACCTCTCTCGACACTTATTTGTATGCCTTTTTTCAATCATATGTAAACAAATTTTATTGTATGCCTTTATAGCCTTAGATAACATCTTAATCAGAAACATTTCTATCGTTTTTAAGTTGTGAAATTATTTATTAAAGTTTATCATCAAGTAATTTTAAGATTTCATCTTTACCAAAAACATAGTGCTAACCCACTTAATCTTTGTTGTAACATCATTAATTTAAGAAAAAATATAAACAATTTTAATTTTCGAAAGTTTCATTCAACAATGCAAAAATCAATTTGATTTAATTTAATATCTTTATGGAAACGTTGAATTTTGTTTTTTATTAACATTCTTCAACCCTTTCAATTTAAAATAAATTAATTAAAAGCATTTAAATACCAAAATATTCATTTAATCTTATATTTATTTTCTACTATGTATATGTATATTCATCTAATTACTTATCATGCTTGTTTGCTTCAATATATTAGTGAATGTACTAATATTTCAATGAATGGATAAAAAGAGCCTTAAACTGGTTATTGCATTCACAACCTTAAATAGAACACTTTATCATCACAACTAATGTACCTATTATTAGCCTAAAACAAATTGATTATCACTGACACGTACATGCATGAAAATGACTAGAAGTTACGTAGGGACCCACATGAAATTTATAAGAAAAAATAAATAACTCTAAAAATAGTGTCAAAGAGCAATGATATAATTAGCATTGTTCTTGTCCTATATTAAAATTTCTCATGTATACTGCAAATGCAACATGGTTTGTTTTGTTTTGAACAATAGCTTCTGATTTGGAAGGCAAAATGTTTTGCTTTTGCATGTTCTTTGAGGCATCCAAGTGTTGCATGTTCCATTCTTTCCCAACCAATGTCATAAAACCCCATTCCTAACACAACTCCTGCTGTCTAGTGTGGATAGAAATAGAACCATATCTGAAACCCCAAAACACCAAAACATTCCATTCCATTGATCACTACTTTCCCAAATTCTAAAGATAGCAACTTTTCACTACATATCTAAGTTTTGGCCCCACACTTTCTACTCTTCTCCCTCTATTTCCCTTCATATTATTGCTCTTCATATTATTGCCCTTTGAATGTTCAATCACAAGCAGGCAAATTGATTGAGGGCAATGAATGAGTGCACTATAGTGACATATGCAGATACCAAGTTAGGTAACATCGGTAATGTGAGTAGTTTGTGTTAACCAATAGAGGAGAAATGAAATGTCTGAATTAAGATTGCTATTAACAGATGGTCTTTTAGAAGACAGTAGTACCAATGACAAGTTGCTAATTGCTTTTGTGGCTTAGAGGGTTTTATAGTGCACCCTTCTTCCTAGTTTCCATTTTGTAAAGGTTTTCTTCATCTGTATGATTATATATGTATGTTTATAGCAGTAAGTGAAAATATGGAATGGATTGGGCCACTAGTGGCCATACGGAGGAGAGACAGATGGGAAATTGGAAACATTAGAGAGAGAATTTGAGTGCTCCAATCACAACATCCATTTAATCTGAATCACAAAGGTCACAAGTCATGTGTATAGGATAGCATTACCATTGTCCTCAGTGATCAACCTAATTGGATATAGTTCAACAGAGTATTATTTCTTTCAATTAGTAACTTAAGCACTTAGAAATCCAAGATTGAGTTTGAAGTACCACATTGAGTAGTAGAAATGAAAAAGTTGAATAGTATTTAAGAAAAAAAAGACTCACAAACATTAAATCCTCTAGCTGGGAATACAGCGAATACAAGTGAGTCTAAATATCACATTGAGTAAAAATGAGAAAGATGAACAAATAAGGAAGAAGACCTATAAATCTATTATCTTAAGGATTTGGGTTGAAGGTGATGTAATTCTCTTATGTGTGGATTGAACTCATGTCTTATTATTGTTGTGTCTTTTTTGTGATCCTCTCTCAAAATATCCATTAGCAATATCAAAACCGATGTACATCGAAAATCTTCTTGAGAGGATCAGCCAAATGTGTCCTGTTAGGATGAAAGGTACTACAAGTAAAAGGGTACTTATGGTTAAGGTTTTATGTTGAAAGTGATGTCAGATGTCTTGTATAGACAACTCATACTTCAAAGGTGGTCAATATCACCCGTCTTTCCTAATAAACAATTTCATAATTAATTTCTATTTAGACAATAAAAAGGTTTAAACATGGTTGGTAAACACAATACATCAAAAATGTACATGATTGAATCAATTTTGTTTAGAATGATTACTTAGGTTGACAGAGAAATATCACAACAAATATTTAGTTTTTGTGGTATATATTTGAGTATGAAAAAGAAAATCTTTCTGAGGAAGTAATATCTGGCATAGTTTTTGAGTTAGACCAACCTGTCATAAAGTTAGAAGTCAAGAATTTTAATCCATTGAATGAATTAATCTCTTTCAAGACATTTTTTTTCCATTATAAAGCTTTTGATATCATGTTTAAAAGGTAAGATTTTTTACCAACCATGTTGGTAGGAAATAGTTATCTGTAATACTACAGAATTTGTACAAGCAAATTAGACATTTTTGGAGAAAGTGGCTACTTAATAGTTATCTTGCTTGGTAAACTTAAAAGACAACAAAAGTGAATGATTAGCATAGAAAGAACACAAGGAGGTTCAACTTCTTCTTGTAGGGTGTCATGACGAGCAAGTACTGAAGTACTAGCTAGTGATAGTAGGTTACTCTACATTTGGTGCTTAGTTTCTGAGAAATGGTAACATTGCTGATTAGCACATGCTAGCCCCTATTTGGGAAATAGTGTGGACCTGTTTTTCACAACAGATAGCAGTGTCCCCATTTAGATTCTAGGCAACGCAATACATAGTAAAAGGGTTTGGCATTGCTGGTAGGGGACGTGACACTCACCACCAAGCAGATTATTCATCTTGTTTTGAATAACTAAAAATCAATTATCTCCAACATGCACATTCTTAATATTTCTGCTTCTATTATGTAGCCTAATTAGGTGCTTCCTTAGGTCAACCTCACCATAATTAATGCTTCATCTCTCACAGGTCAAGTACTATGCACATGCACCAAGTTGGTGTTAGTTTCACATGCTTCCACCATTACTTAAATATGAGTTAGATGAACAAACAATTAGGCATTCTCCCAAACTGCATTACCTTTCCCTCCTTTGCAATTATTTTTAATTGGCAAAGTATCGGAGGACATGGGATGCCCCAACCCTTATACAAAAAGATATCTACATTGTTTCCTACTTTAGATTTCTATAAACATGATTAAAACCCATACATTTGAGGTCAAAACATCCATATCCTATATCCATCTAGTCTAGTCTTGATACATACACGAAAACAGAGATGAAAATACAAAATATTGAATTGCATCTTTGATGTGTATCATCAGCCTTCAAGGTGTTGCTATCAGTGTTGGCAAACACCTTCAGATTGTGCATATTAACATATTAAAAACTGGCTAGCTTCATAAAAGAGTGTGACGGCTTTAGACTATGTGAATCCCATTACACTCCAACAACCTATTGTTATTTGCAAAATCTTTAGCAGGAGGAACTTGGAAATAATATATAGTAGTAGTTAATGGTTGGAAAAACTGTTTTTTTCTTTGCTAAACTTTCCTTTTATATATGCTTTCAAATTGATAAGCATTAAATTTGTATGTAAAATGGCATAGGTTGAAATTATGATTCCTGTATTTGAAGTAAAGTAAATGTTTCCACAAATATTCTTTTGGGGGAATCTTTTGCTAAGAAAATTTATGGTTGAAATAAAGTGATATCTTATTTTAGCTGGTTTTTAGTTGGAGTCACAGGCATAGCATCCAAAGAATCAGTACTGAAGATGGGAAGATAGAAAAACGTTGTCATCCAAAGAGTGAACATGAGTTGGAAATTTGGAATCCAAATTCGAATTTGGCATTTTAATTGGGCAACTAATTCTCCTTCCCACCTGAGAGGGGTTTAATTGATAGATACCCAATACTAGGATCACGTGGTTGTGGCAAACAAAAGTTCTCTCATCAATTTAAAACACATCTTAGTACAAGTTCAATAGATAGATTAGACAGTTTTTTTTCTTTTGGGAAATTCTCTTGCAGTTATCTGCATAATTAAAATATATCAGAGAGAGAGAGAGAGAGATACAAAATAAATTTTAGTAATATAATAGACAGACATAAAAAATGGCTTATAGAAAGTAAAGCAGATGAGAATAATATACCTCAAGCTGATTAGAAAAGTAGATGAGTTGAGGAATATAGCTCAAATTTTATGGATATGACAGTGAAAACTACAACGCTAGCTGAGGCAAAAAGAGTGACAAGACAAATGAAATATTAATTTTGACAATGTTATGCTTCTCTAGAAGATGGAACAGATTCCACACTTGTATTGTATCAATCTAGCGAAACCTTTTTCCCATGAATGTATTATCAAGGGGTCAAATATTCTACCATACAACCACCAAATTCATCCACAAATCAAATTACATCCTTTTGTTTTGGTTTATCTTTAGTAATCATTTACTACTTGGACATACTTTGTCCATTTTCTTGACCAGATGTAATAAGCATAAGCATCTTTTTGTCTATCAGGATGAATGAACATTAAGTTTTGATGGGCCAAACTGTGAAAAGGTGAAAATCTCCCTTTTCACAATAATAAACCTTATCAAAACCAATTTATGCAGTTATTTGCTCATGGTTCATCAATCCATTGAAGAGATTTGATGGCCAATCAAAATGTGTGGTGTGTGTGAGAAAAAGATATTATGCGAAAGATGATTGAAAGCAAATCAGGGTGAAGTATATCAAACACGAATCTATTCCATCATACAAAAGCAGCAAAACGATTGGAGGAATTTGTCCCTAAGCATTCATTATGAATTGAAAAGAAAATATCTAGAAAAAAATTTGGCAGCCTTCAAGGAGAGAGTAAGAAAATCAACAAATATAATTTTTTTCATAAAAAATAATCTAATAATAACATTAAATATTCCGTTCAATATTTAATTAAAATATTTCAATTTAATTCATTAACCATTACCCATTGATAGAAAAATCGTGAATGAAAAGTAAAAACATTAAATTTAATTAAAATAAGTACTTTATTCTTTTAGTGATTATGATAAATTAAGAGAAGGACACGTACTCCTTAAAGCATGTCTTTAAGGCACCACACAAGCAAGACCTACAAACCAAATATAAGAGCATTAAACGAACACGATAAATGAGACCAGTTGTTGAAGAATTTTATTCTTTTTGAAAGAAAAATACTTATACCAAAATAAGGAGAGCATTATAGGGATGTCTCCATCAAGGTTTTCCATCAGAAAAATTCACATACTCAGTGTTGGCCACTAAACACGTTCATCCCACTAATACAAACAAGTCACACAAATGTAGAAGATTCCAACACTTCAATATAGAAGCACTAATACACAACCAGAATTGCCTAAAAATAAAAGAATTTTTCATCTCGAATAATTCCAAATCAGCAGCAACTCGTGTTGGTGGGAAAGAATGTTGCCCGAGATGAACTTTAGAACCCATGGAAGATGCCGTAACTACTTTGCAATTAGCCACGAAAGGAACATCTAGCACGGGAATAACTAATTTACAATGAGGAAGGTCTCCACTGATTGCACAATGTGTCAACCAGAATTTGGTGACAGCTTATATGATATCATATTTACATGAGATTCCAAGATGATGGGAAAGGTAATGATATATAAATTTTGTGTTTTACATCGTTCCTTTGACATCAAGAGTATTCACCCTTTTCTACAGCTTGTCATGTCTCATGATTTACATAGCCAACCAACCTCACTGTTTTAAACAGACAACTGGCTCATCAGGATCACACACAAAATTTGTTCCCAAAGCTTTCTTTGCTTCAGAAAATAATAACACTCAGAAAACAGGTCATTTGGCTTCAAATAATGACCAATAATATTAAAGTACAATACAACAAAAGTACATTTATTTTATTAGAAGACAATTGGGAGTAAAATCTTTGCTCAGGAAAAAAGATACAATAAAAAATAACTATATACAAATTCTTGCTACCTGTTCATTTTCACCATCCTCCTTCGAAAGAAATAAATGCTTTAACATGAACATGATACCTCACGCATGACTTCGAGCCTTTTGAGCACCAGATCGAGGAATAGCCAATATAGCCATGAGTCCACTGATAATGGTTGAAACAGCTCCCACAGCAAAGGCTGGGGAGTTTCCTCCACCAAATAGCTGATCCCATGGTCCACTTCCCAGGGACACTATTATCTATTAAAATCAAAAGATTATTATGTAATCTGGCACCAAAAACACTTCATAACTATTGTTCTTTTATAAAGTTTCCAATTAGAGAACACAAAACATGATTTGCTAAGAACTACATACTAGTATGCTTGGTTGGATTAAATTTGACTTTAGCTTTAATTTATTAGAAATGAAAAATTGCCCACATTACATTTGTGATTTTATTTTACCTATATTCTAAATAAGGGTAGTAAACAAATTTGTTAAAACAAAATAAATTCAATTTATCTTAGAGGTGCTCCTACAAACAAGAGAATGATTTGCAAATTAATTCAAATTCTATTTCTTGAGGGAATCATAATTTTAGTCCTGTAGAAATGTGTCAATTTAGTCTTTGAAATTATTAAAATGTCTAAATACTCTAAAATAGAAGATTGTCAACTTTATTCCATCTGTTACCCCCACTCAACAATGGCAACAAACGTGCTAATGTGGCGTGTTAAGTGGCCTACCTATGCCAACATTGACCCACAAGTAGCAACCTAGTCATAAGACATCAGCATTTTAGTCCCTAAAACAGTAGGTTGCTGCCAACTTAGTCCTTGAAATTATGGTGCAGAGTCAACTTAATCCAAAAAATGATTAAGATCTCATGATAGTTCCAAAATGGAATTTCTTTTTTACTATGAACATGGTTCATACAGTATCAAAAAATGAATATCATCACTCAAGTTAATACAACTGTTTTCCCCAGTAAACTAAATGTCAGACATGCCAATGCGGCACATTATGGATCAGTTTTACTGTTTTTATTTCTTATTCTCATTTCTCTATACTTTTTAATTACAAAAGTAACACCTTGATGTCAATTTTTTTCATATTATCAAAGACTTGTGTAGAAAACGTTGAAAACAACTTTTCTTTGTTGTGTATGTTTCCTGAACAACCGTTTAAAAATTGAAAACAGAAATCAAAATTGGAAATAAAAGCACAAGTAAACGGACTATAATTGCCATGCTAGCTCCCATGTGGCAGTCCATTCACAGGGACCATTCTAACAATTTTGGCTTTCGGCTTCTTCCTCCAGTTCAGAACCGTCCCAAGAACTATAGAAATAAAAGCCTCAAAAGGAACAACACATTGGAGATGAATGTAGGACCATTTGTACAGCTTAGACAACAAAAGAAAGGCATGAAAGGAAGTTGGAGTGCATTTGCAAACTCATGGGTCAATGGTTGGGAAAACAACAATTTTGATTTTTTGCTATGGTTTACAACCCGTATCAAAAACCAACTTGTGCTAGGTACAAAGCTCTCTTGACTGTGCATATGATCATTAGTCATCATCGTTTCTTCTGTGTTGCTCCTCTAAAAGCTCTGATTCTTCATATTCTAGATACATAAGGTCTTTGGGGACACGAGTATTGAAATGGGACAAGTGTATCTATTGCCAAAATAGAGGCCCACACTATTTTCTAAATAGGAGATAGCACGCGCTAATCAACAATTTTACTATTTAAGGAACAAAACGCCAAAAGTAAATAGTAACCTGCTATAACAAGTATTTTCAGTAGTTGCCCATGTGAGCAAACGCTTTGCTTCAGTGTTAAAATGCACGGTGACACAAAAGAAATCAGTGTAAGGGTAAATGATGCACTCCCTCTTAAAGTTCTGGTTCTTCATATTCTTGGGTGATTTCAAATGATTTTTTTTAATAGAAGAAAGAGGCAGAAGGTGAATGTTACAGAAAATAATCCTTGCGACTGGTTTGCCACATATGGATGGACATAGGGGAGCCATATCAGCATCTCTGACATTGTTTGTTAACTTAGGGGGGTGATTGAACTAACTTGAATAGTCTTCAAATGCCTGAACTATTTTGGAATTTTAATAATTTCTGAGACTAGGTTAACAGTCTTCTACAATTTTAGGGGCTGAAATGGCCTCTATTTTTTTTTTTTTGTGCAAGTTCCAAATTAGTGAATTGGAAGCCAAATTTAGTTACCTTCAGTGTAAAGGACATCCTATCAAATCAATTTCGTATTTCTATGATTTCAAACACAACAGTTAATATGTGCAGTCTTAATGCAAGTGGTTTCTTTCAAATTCAAACACGTTGGTTAAAATATCCGACAGTTTCTTCATGGATCATAGGACCAATGGTTCACTCCACTGACGGTAAGTAAGATATGTAAGACTAATTGCTTAGTGCAAGTTCAATGGATTCATTTTCTATTTCCCAAAGGGCTCCCTACCTACTATCCTTGCCTATCTAAACCACTTATGTTTGTGGAAAAAGAGGCAGCAGGAAATGTCTTATGATATGCAAGTGACTTCCCAATTTATGTATACCATATTGAGATCTGCCAATTTCTTGAAATATTATATTCAGGAGGAAACAGAAATGCACTTTATGTTCATTATAACAATGTAGTAGAACAAAAAAATGTCATGCTGGTTAAATTTACTCTTATTCCAACAATAGCTGTTCTAGGGACTTAAGACCCGTTGTTTTATAGAGTGAATGAAACTGCAGATAATTTGACTCGTGACTGTCTAATACCTTGAAGCTGGATAAAAACTAAGGCTGTGTTTCTTTGTGAAGATGAATTTGGAAGAGACTCTGAAGATGGATTTGTGTGAATTTAAGGAGATAGAAATGTGTTTTTTTAATAGATTTAGAGAATAATGTGAGTGAATTTAGAGATGAATTTTGTAAAAGTTAGTGAGTATTTGATTGATGTAATAGATTAAAACAATTGTGAAAATAAATAAAATTTGAAGTTTACCAAAATACCCTTGATGGAAAAAATAGAATGATTTTGTAATTTAATGTGATAAAAAAATTAAAATTAAATAATACGAATTTAAAAAATTTATAAAAAATTAAATACATTTTTAAAATAAATACTCGTGTTGGGATATTAAGAAATACGAATTTCTAATACCTACAAAGCAGACACGAGTATTTTTTTATTTTAAAAATTAAAAATTGAATGGGAACACAAAAACTTTTTAAATCCGACCTTTCTAATCTGCAGGAACAGTAAAAACTACACAATTGAACATAGGCTAATTGTTGGGCTCAGAAAATGAACACACAAAAATCTAAAAAAGGATAAAAATCTAGTTTTTGGGCAAGGTTTAAGCACAAAGAAGAAAATATCCCCTTAACATGGAGCTTCCTCCTCCAACACAGGAAATAACAATCTGACACCTTAATTTCCTTTTACTAACGGGACTTTCCAAGGCTCTTACAAAGAAACTCTTATTGGAAGCTATATAGCTGTCGCAACAATACTACAAATATATTCCAAGAGATTCCATGTGCTGGCTGACAACAAAAATTACTGCAATTATATTCAAAATCAAATTCTCACTTTAGGATATTCTCCCCCACAGAAGTGGTAGGCAAATGTGTTTTTGTACAGAACTTGAGAAGCTTGTGTGAATCAGGACCACTATTTACATTCAATTCAGTATTCAAGATTACATATTGAATTAAATAAGTACACCTGGTTCAAATGAAAATCTACTAAGAATATATTTTATACTAGGTTTGTATTATTAGAATTTGGAATTGGACTTAACTTATTCTAACAAGACTGACTTATATGATGAGATTATTCTCCATTTATATATTATATTTTTATCTTACCTCTAGACAATGTGATATCTCAAACAAGTACATACTTCAAAATAAAGGCAGTTTGACTTCAATCATATATCTATTCAAAGAAGAAATACCTGTGGGACCACTATTGCCAGATTTAGGACACCCATTGATAACCCTGCAAATACCAGCAATCCATATAAATAGTTCTACACACACGTACTAAAGAAATAATAAACACTGTAATGAAAAGAAGTCAACCTTGCCCAAGTCCCAAAGACTCGATATGTGTGGAAATTAAGGCATACGGAACACTGTAAGTGATCTGCAATAAATAAATAGTCAAACAATATTTAGTACCGTTTAGAAATTTCAATTTCTAAGAACAAGTTATACTAAAATAAAATGTATGACAAGGGTTCCCCCCCAAAAAAATAAGAGATTGTACAAGATAGGACAGTGTGAGACAAAGGACATTGCACAGCAAAAACAAGCCAAATAATATAATTCATATGTATTAGCCACATATTCAATGTTGATAGGAAAGGAACAAAATGCTTTGTGCAGTAGAATAGGGCAACTTACTGCCAGGGGAAATCCAAGAATGGTAAAGATAATCAATGCGGCTATCACAATGCCAGGTGGAGGTAGATCTTTGCCTGCATAGCCCATGCTACTTGCCACATAGGTTAATACAAGCATTGCAAGAAAGCAAAATGTCATCACGATATTTGAGATTCCCCACACAAAACCAGCCCCCCTCTTCCTGCATAACCTTTCCATGAGCAATGATGTCAATGCAAGAACAACTGAATTAAGCAACAAACCAAGTGCTCCCATTCTAACTCCAGTATCATAAATAAGGCCTTGATTTGGATCACCACCATAAATCTCTCGACCCATCCAATCCGTATCAAATAGAGTAAATGGAAACCACCCAGTCCATGTGAGAGCAGTAACAGACAAAATTATCCACACAGGGGTCGAAAAATATTTGAATGTCCCAAATAATTCCCACATGAAAGCTTCTTCGGCACTACCTGACTCCTCGGCCACTGCTTCAGCGTGGGCCACCACATTAGAATTTAGAGGCACTTCATGAGCTGCCATGATGCTGATATATGTTGTGACCGCAATGAAAGCAATGTCAAGAAAGAAAGCAGACTTGAGATTTGCACAACTAATTGTGCAAGCAGGGGAAAGTGTAAAAGGGAAAATCTTGTACCAACCACTGTATGATCCAGTTGCATAGCCAAGAATATTACCAATGGCCATAAACAGTGAGTAGTAAGCATTTGCAACACGTGTCCTTCGAGAATCCTTGCCTAACATTCCAAAGAAGATGAACATTAATGTCTTGCTGATCATTTTCGTATAAATGATGACAGACGCAATGAAAACGTGGTTTTTTATTTGTTCATGAGGGGAGGGAGAGAATTCGCACAAAACAAACATGATTCTCTCTCTCTCTGAAATGAGCATTTATACGTCCAAGTATCAGATATAGTTACTGAGGTATATAAAGATGCATAATGTCTCGTGAAATTTATTCAGACAATTTAACTTATATGTTATAAAATCAATAGATAATTACTATATCCATTTAATTTAATTGAGAACTGAATTCAATAATATGGCAGAAGATTGTATAGGAAGTGGACCTACAGTTTCGGTCAATACAGGAAATTTATTTTCAAATAAGTTGCTATACACAGCAGTTAGTACAATAGCAGTTATGAATAGTTAGAGTATAGATTCTGCTAGTTGGATTAGTTGGTAGCAGCTTACTCTGTTCTGTCACAACAGTTTACATTCTGTATAACATGTACTTGTTAACAGGAGTGAAGAACATTTTTCTTCTCATTCAAATTTCTTAGACACCTCTAAATGTGACGACATTTATTAAGCTTTTTGAAATAGAAGTTTCATTATCTCAGCCTTTTATGCAATTATAACATCCAGAAGATATCCCATAATGAGAAGGTAGAGATCCCACATCAATTACAGATATGGCCAAAGTAGAACATATAAAGGCTTGAGCTATCGTTATCTCATGAGCAAGCATTTTGAGAAGTTGAGCCAGGCTCATACCAAATTCAAAATGATAGCAGAGCCCATCGCAAATCAAATATTAGTCACTCTTAACTATTTAAAAATTTAAATAGGTCTGCAGCTTTCCCAAATGCGAAAAAAAATAAAAATAAATAAATAGTCTTACAAAGTCTACGCTCGAGTTCAATGCAATAGATTAAGCTTATAAAACTTAGACAATCCTCACCTTACAAACTCACTTTTGGGGTTCACTCAGGCTCAACTCAAATATTCAATGTTGCATTAGAGCCTATTTTAAATCTAATGTTAGATCACCACAATTCAAGTTCTAGAGGCAATAAAAAGCCTATGTGAATCTAAAATTTGTGTTACCCTCAACTATCTAAAACTCTACCTGGTCAGTCCAATCTCCAGATGTCACAAATCCTATGCATGAGGATCCTCAAAGCAACAGACATGGACAGACTAAAGCTTATAAAAGTTTGGAGGGTCCTCACCTCATGAGCTCACCATTAGGATTATTAGGCTCACAGCAAATTCTAGACAAACCAAGGGTAACTAGTCATGAGGATGAGGGATGAAGAGAAAACAAGCCAAAATATTACTTACTTTAACTTCTAGGCTACACCTCCCCATAGAATCAAAACCTTTCTTTTATGAAAAATCTAAATTCACAGTTTATCTAGTTTTTTCTAAACACAAGATCGTCAAACGAAGTAACACAAGGATTGTAATCCAAGGGGGTGCCCACTAAACCAGCTAACAGTCACCGGAGAGAACCTGACATTCAGCCAGCAAAAACCATAAAACTTGGTTCTTCCCTTAGGTAGAAGTTTCAAATTTTTCACTGCTGTGAATATGCGAGAAAAGGTTGCTAATTCAAAAGTTATAGAAATATCAACTCAGACGAAAGACATGACCTAAGAAAATAAATTCTGACAAATAGATGTCCTTAACTATATAAAAAAAGGCTCAATCCAAACATAAACCATAGTCACATCCTTAAAAACACATCAAGTTCAAGAGTTAATCAACATTGAATAAAAAAACGGATATCAGAAACAGATACTAGCTGTAGCCGCATTAATAAACAAACCATGGTTTCAATTATCAAATACTTGTTAGTAAGCACTAACCTCTATGTAATCTTATGTATACCTTTTTTTTCTTCTATACATGATGTTGTTTTTCCATATTTTGATTTGTACACGTAAGATTATTCAGAGACTATGTTTCGTTTTCAACAGACATGTGTTTCTTCATCAATCAAAGAAAAACAGTTACAATTCAACAGGCAAGGATGTAACTAAAGTACAAGTAAAAATCTAGCAAACCCATGAGTTTAAAGCAAGACAAGAAGTACTAAACAAATCTAGCAACAGAAGAAGCATGTAATGAAAAAGATAACACCCTTGACCCCACCAACACAACTAGAATGCAGAGAAAGTGTACAATGACCGTGAAGACTTAAATTTTGTTTCCCCAGAGTTTCTTAGTCGCCATTTTGACCCAAACTATGAACTAGGAGCCACTACCAGCCCTATCCCAACAAAATAACCCTTAACAAAAGACATAATTGAATCTTCGCGTTTTTCACTTTACATTTTTGCATTCTGCTTTCTCCATAACAAAAAAAAAAAGTTGGCAATCAATACAATAGCTCAAATCTAAACAACTTTCCAAACCAAACGCCAAATTTAACATTAATTACAAATTTCACAGTAGAAGATTTGGTCAAATCTGGTCAACGGTAACAACGCACGCTGATCATAACAGTCAAAGTTCAGTAAATGAGCCAAGTCAAATGTAATAAACATAAGCGAAATCACGCAATCTACGAAACAGAGTAAGATCCATGAAGAGACAGGGAAGTCAACTAGGTAGCTCGATCTTCGTCGAATTGAACACCTCAGTTGCATTCGAAAAATCAACTAACGAAAAAATCAATTAGCCGAGGACAGTGTTAACTCGAATTAGGAATTGTGAATTTTGAATTCAATATCTAAGATAGAAGGAGAGGAGTCAAAGCATACTGGTGAGATCACTGAGCAAGGCTCGACAGGGACCTTGCGTGACGTTGTTGGCGACGTCGAGGATCCAAAAGCCGATTATGAAGACAGTTATGGCAGCCGGTCGGTAGGTGGCGGTGTCGCCAAGGATCCAGCCGATGTCAGCGGCGTAGGCGATGATGACGACGGCGATCACGATGGCGACAGCGCCGACGAAGATGAAGGGGCGGCGGCGGCCGAAGCGGCTGGTGCAGCGGTCGCTCATGTGGCCGACGAGAGGCTGGACGAAGAGGCCGGAGACCGGGCCGCAGAGCCAGATGATGCTGGCCCATTGGTGAGGGATGCCAAGCTGCTGGACGTAGGGAGTGAGGAGGGAGAGCTGCAAGGCCCAACCGAACTGAATACCGCTCGCCACTGACGCCACGCGCAGCAGCTGGCGCAGCGAGGCCCGGGCCCTGACCGGCTGCCGCGGCGCCGCTGACGTAGACGGACGGGCCCGGGAGCGGGAGTTTTGGCTGCGGTTAGCCTCGGGATTCGGCATCGCAGGTGGCGGCACTTTTCCCGGTGCCCCCTCTCTCTGATGAAAACCGTTTCGTCAGATATGACACAGAAAGAGAGAAACTGTGTTGTGTGGTCTGTGTCTGTGGCGGTTCGTCTGTGGTGTGAAGCAGAAGCAAAGGTGGTGCGGTGTGGTTCAGTTCAGTGCGATTCCGTTGTAACTTGCGAGGTGGGACTTGTCATCACCATATTTGACCTCTTAGCCACACTTATTTACGAAACTACCCTCGCCGTTTATCATTAATTCTTAACTCTACACTCAAATTTAATTAAGGAAAATTACAAGTGATTAACTTTTAGTTATTAAGTTAACTTAAATTCAATTCAATCGAAAAGAAAAAAAGTAAATTAAAATTTGACAGAAATTAATCTTAATTAAAATTAAACAACAATAAAAAGCATGAAAGAAATTAAAAGTTAATTTAGTATTCTACCATAGGGAATGAAGTTTTGATATTAATACAGGTCTTAAAAGTATGATTAGCAGTTTAATTTGGAAATCCTTGTGCGCACATAATATGATTTGAGAGAAGATAGAGTTAGGGATATTTTAGTCAACTAAAATATAATGAGAATAATATTTGTCTTGTAATTATGAAGAGAAGTTCAAGTGGCAATGAAACGACAAGGGAATTGGATAGGAACGGGTTCGTTTAAAATGTGTTTTAAATATTATTAGTTAATAATAGCGTTAGGTTAATAGGGTAGTGTGTGACATAAGGTTAGGGAAGGGATAAAGAAAAAGTGGTGGTAATGGGTTGGCAAGGCTAATTAAGTAATAATAATTATTGGTTAGAAAAAAATGGTTCACTGATTAGAAGATATTTTGCCTTTGGCTTTTGGCTTTCGGCTTTCGGGAGAAGAACGTAAAGTACATCATAAATAGTTATGTATATACGTCGTATGGCATGGACCAAATCTTTATTTTTGTGGGGTAGAATATCCTAAAGTGACCCTCGTTCACCTTTATTTATCTCATTTTGTTCTTAGTACTTGTCTTATTTCTATGAAGGGCAAAAAAATAAAACAAAGCCTTTCAAGATACTTTCTGTTTTTTCTAAACAAATATACGATTTGTATTTGTATTTGTATTCGTATTCGTATACATAGTCATGTTTTTAAAATATCGTTGCGCTGCGATTCGTTTAGAATTGAAGAAAAAAAATATGGTGTATAGAAAACGATTTGTGAAAATATTTTTTTCTGAAAATCTCATCAAGAAAAGACAAAGAATATAGAAAATATTAAAAAGATGATAATTGTAGAAAAGTAGGGGCCACAGAGCACACACTTCAATCATTTTGGTTAATTGCATGACAGAAGAACTTGAGACATTTACAATGCATCGTAGTTGTGAGCATGGTTAACTTACTCTCTGGAATTTCGTTATTCCTAGGTTTTGTTTCGACTTAGGAACACAATAAATAAAACAATTTTTTTCTAAAAAAATTTAAGAAAATTGTCATGGTCGTGAAAGACGCAAGATTCATTCATCTATTTGATTCGTACTGAAGTAAAGTCACGCGCCAGATATTTTTATGGGGGTGACGTCAACATCATGTTCGTTCTACCTCGAAACTAATTTAATTTGGACCTAGTTGCAAAAAAGTGATTCTACAGTTTGCATTTAAGGGGAAAAGGTAGATTTTGATTTACAAACATGTACCTACAAAACGTATAAAAATTGAGAAAATGAAGCATTGTTTATCAACACTCTATGATAAAAAAAAAAAAAATTGTTTATGTTTAATGAGAGGAAGAGTTTTTTTTATGGGTGAAAGTGGACGAGACATGCAATGCAATGGACCTCATATTCTATTTGATGTTTAATCCAAATAAAATAATATTTGGTATATGGAAATATGTGTTTATCTATTTACTCTATGGATAACATATATGGGTTGATGAATTGTACTACTAAAATGGGGAAGAAGAAGAATAATTAGTAAGACACAAATATGTTCAGGGATGATAATGGGCCAGGTTTATAGGACACTATTAATTTGACCCACACAAAAAAAAAATATTTGTTACCTCTTTATTTACTCATTGAATATTTGTTTAAAAATTATTCGCAAATTTTTAAAACTTACGGATAACTATGGATATCCATAAATATTTAAAACGATATATATTTTATAATTTTTCTAAATAAAATTATATAAAATATAAATTAAATTAAATATAAATCAAATTTTAATTTTAATTAAATTTAATCTAATAAAATATAAATTAAATTTTAATTTTAATTAAATTTAACTTAATAAAATATAAATTAAATTTTTGTTTTTGTTTTTTTACAACTAACATATATATCATATATACTCGGGTATAGATAATATGATATCTACACCCGACCCGTTTATAAATCGGTATTAAAATATTCTTTACTCACGATTAATAAATATCCACAAACACTAACTATTTACTGCAAAATTTATCTAAAAATATCCGTAAACACGGATATTTTTGTCATCCGCACTCATAAGCTACACATGTTACAAAAACTCTAATCGCATAATATTATAGAATCTATTATTGATCTTTTGAAAAGGAAGACTGATGTTTTTTTTGTGATGATAGTAAAAATTGTCACTATAACAAAAACATAAATGAGAGGAATGGAAATGAGTAAAGATTGACATTAATTTAGAACTTGTTTAGCGGATACTAATTTAAATTATTTAATTGTGTTGGTTTAGGTAACTAGCTAAGTAATATAGTATTATATTTATCTAGGATCGAACTTTTATTAATAATTTGTATAGAAGGGTACATTTAATTTTATCTTTCTATTATAATTTTAACAAAGATAAAAGGTTGATATGTTTAGGTATTGAATTTGAAATTTTGTATAAGATATCCTATTTTTATTAATATTTAACTCACGTAAATAAAATTAGGTAAGAGAGTTGAAAGAGATTATTGTAACTTAGTTTGAAGTGTGAAAAAGAATCGTGTCTAGAGTTTAAAGATTCATCATGTTAGGTAAATGGATGTGTTCTTATTATGTAGTTTTGTTGGAGTGATAACTAAGTAAAGATGGTGTGAGAGGTGTAAATATTTGAGTCTAATTCAATGCACACGTCTTTTAAAAGTTGTGTCAAGTGTCTATGATGTTAATGTCAATTAACCACATGATATAACTAATGGGTTGAAAGTTAAACATTTACTTTTGATTACACATCTCAACTTGACCTATGAATTGTGTCGACTTATCTCAAACTTTATCTTAAGTTGTCCCATCTCAACCTTTGACTCGAGCCAACTCGTCTTGATCTTTGTCTCGAGTCGACATGTCTCAACCTTCAGTTAGGGCCAACTCGTCTTGAACTTTGACCTAAGTTGACTCGCTCAACTATCAGTCAAGGCTTACTCGACTCAAATATGGGCATAGGTTGAGTCGATTTGACCTTTAACTTAAGCAACTAATCTTGACCTTCAGCTCAGGATGACCTATCTCGACCTTTTGCCTAGATCGACCCCTCTCGACCTTTGACCCCAGGCCGATGCATCACTACCTTCGCTCGATCTGGCCCATCTCGACCTTCACACGAGCTGACCAATCTTGACCTTTCGCTTAAACCGACCCGTCTAAATCTTTGGCCCATGCCAACCCATCTTGACCTTTTACGCGACTTAATTTATCTCGACCTTTTGACTAAGTCGATTCATGTTGACCTTTTGTCCTAATTGACCCATCTCAGTCTTTGACCTAGGTCAACCCGCGTCAACCTCCATCTTGGGTCAACTCATCTCGATCTTTAGCTTAGGTTGACCCATCTTGGCCTTCAGCCCTAGATAGTCCAACCTTCGACCTAGGTTGGCTCATCTCAACCCTTTGCTCAAGCTAACCCATCTCGACCTTTTGCACAAGTCAACCTGTCTCAACTTGTTGCCTAATCGGCTCGCCTCGACCTTTTGATCAGGTTGACCCATCTTGACCTTTTTTATTAGGCCAATCTGTGTCGACCTTTAGCCTGGGCGAGTCGTCTCAACTTTTGGACCAAACTGACTTGTCTTGTCATTCGACCCGCTTTTACCTTTAGTCGATCTCGATATTTACCCTAGGTTGACTTGGCACGACTTTTGCCTAATCTGGCTTATCTCAATCTTTAGCACGGACTGATCTATCTTGACCTTCAGCCTAGACCAAGCCATCTAGACCTTTGGCTCAGGTCTGCCCATTTCGTCCTACGACTTGTCTCGATCATTTGCCTAGGTTGACCCATCTCGACATTTTCCCTAGGTTGGATCTTCTTAACCTCATAACCGACCCAACTCGTGTTTTTTCCCTGAATAATTTCAAGATGCGTGATATGGATGGTTGTAGGGTTTCTTATTGTTGAACTCATTTCTTTTGTGCCTCAATGATCCTCCTTGCCTCCACCGAGTTTGTCTTTCCTTAGTATCATCTTGATAAAACTTGCAACGACTTACAAGAGTAGGGCAATGATGAAATATCTAAATAACTAATTATTTGTTTAATATACTACTATCAATATTTTCCAAATACAAAACTCCAAAAACAAATTACCAATATGCTTACTAAATCTATAAGGATACAATAACTCTCATTCAACTATACTACAAACGACTTGGTGCACTTGTCAATAGGTCACACAACTAAATAACTCTTTTAAAACTTGATATTGTGTGATGTTGTGGATTTTGGGGCTCAGTCCCTATGGATATAAAGTCTCAACCCAAGTTTTCTCCATCAAAATTGTGACTTTCCAAACAAAGATACTCTTATATTAGTTTGATCTTAACTCATGAAATCAAACCTAAGACTCTTAGTCAACTAATATATTCTTGAACATTTTAAAGGATCACAAAATGTGATGATTATCAATATGTGTCATTTATCCTTGGCTAATAATTTATACACACCATCTAGATAAATACAATACAAAGATTATAAAATAACAATAGAATATATAAATAAATTTCTTTTATTCAAGTTCATAAAAAATATTTATTTTTACTTTATTTATTTATATATATATATATATATATATTCGAATTATAAAGGAATAAAGTAATACAAAATAAAATATGAATAAAAAAGGAATTTTAAATAATAATTAGATATGAATTAAAATGTCCTGAACAAATATAATAACAAAAATATAAATTAATATAAAGTTCATCGCATAATAAAAGATAAATAAAATGAAATGAATAGAATAAGAGTGCAACTAAAAATAAATTAAATGAAATAAATAAACTAAATCAATAAATAAATAAAATAAAATAAATACATATAATTAGAAAGTAAATAAAAATAAAATAAATAATCAGTACGTAAAAATTAGAGATAAATTAAATAATTAAATAAATAAGATTAATGTATCTATAGTTAAAAATCAATTAAATAAAACAAATAAATATGACCAGCAAAATTAAAAATAAAATTAAATAATATAAATATAAATAAATAAAATAAGAATCGAAATAAGTTAAATGAAAATAATTAATATATAATTAAAAATAAACAAAAGTTTTATGAAAATACATATAAGTTTTCTAAGATTTATACCAAAAAAAAGTCTAACCTCATTACCCAATTTGTTGATGTAAGTGACATACTAGAAATTATTTTAAAAGGTCAAAATTTTTTCTAATATGCTATTCCGAATTTTCTCTCTCTTTAACTACTTTTTCTTTCCTACATTTTTTTAATATATATATATATATATATATATATATATATATATTAATAATTCAAGTATAAATTTTCTTGTTTTGTGTCATTGCTTTTGCTTCCTATCCTTTCATTTTTTTTTTCCTTTTCAAAGCTTGTATCAATCGTGACTTTAAATTTAATAAATTTTTAATTTTGTAGCATTTTAAAATTAATTTTCACCTGCCCTTTCTTTCTTTTTCACCCATTTATTGATAAGCAAAGTTTTAATTTGTTTTCAATTTAATTTTTCTTTTATGTCATGATTACTTCATTTAATGAAGGATAAACATTTTCTATTCTTCTTATCCTTTTTTTTAAACTTCCGTTATATAATAATTTTTAATATATACAAATATTCTAATAATTAACATTTTATTTATTTATTTAGTATTTTTTTATTTTTTTCATTTTATAATATTTTATAAAAACTACTTAACTTATTTTTCAATGTTAAGATTTTATCTAGATAAAATATGAAACATTTTTTATATGAATTTAATCATAGGAGTAAAAACGCAAAATTTTATATGCCTTTTACAAATATATTTTTCACTAAAAAACTAAATATTTCAAGATTGAAAGACTAGATGTAGGATGAATGGTGATTTAAACAACTATGAATTTTTTTTCTTGTGTTATTGCTTTTGCTTTATATCCTTTTATTGATTTTCTTTTCGATACTTATATTAATATTGATTGTCAATTTAATTACATTCTAGTGTTTTAGTATTTTAAAAATAATTTTCACCTATCCTTTCTTTCCTTACCTTTACCTTGTTTTAATTCATTTATTTATGCAAATTTTAATTTGTTTTTAATTTAATTTTCTTTTAAGTCATGATTACTTCGTTTAATCAAGGAATAAGCCTTATCTCTTCTTCTTATCCATTTTTTTCTTTTTGTTTTCTTTCTTCTTTTTTTTTTAGAAACTTCATTAATGTAATATATATATATATATATATTTATATATTTTATATTTTTTTAATTAATTAATATTTTTCATTTTATTCTTATTATTTATTTATTTTACTTAATCAAAATAATTTATAAAAACTACTTGATTTGTTTTTCATTGAACGTCGAAATTTTATCTAGATAAAATATGAAACATTTTTTATATAATTTAATCACAGGAGTACAAACGCAAGAATTTTTAACTCATATTTTTAAACTAAGGATAAAATAAAAATATACTTATTTAAAAAATATGGATGTTACATAGGTTGCATTGGACAAACTTATTTTTGATAACTAAACCAATTTTTCTAAGGTTTAGAAAGTTTAGATATAGAAATATAGTGGTGATTTAAACGGATATAAATTATTTTCTCTCGTTGCTTTTACTTTATATCTTTTCATTTTTCACTGTTTTTCGTTTCAATGCATGTATAAATCCTGACTCTTAATTTAATTTCATCATAGTTTTCTACCATTTAAAAAAAAAAAAAATCTAAGAGGGGAATGTTTTTAGAAAAAATTTTTAAAATCAACTCATACTTTTAGTTTAACAAAATCATCAATTCTTTTCTTACATCTTCTTAAGTTAAAAACTTAGTTGACATACTTCAAGAGCATAATTCAAACTAGTATAAATTCTCTTGTGTTGTATTATTGATTTTGCTTTCTATCATTTCATTTTTTTTTTCTTTTCAATGTTTCTATCAATCTTGACTTTTAATTTAATTGCATTCTAGTTTTGTAGCATTTTAAAAGCAATTTTGACCAACCCTTTTCTTTTTTTTCCTACTTTTACCTTCTTTTTTACCCATTTATTTATTTCCAAAGTTCTAATTTATTTTTAATTTAATTTTTCTTTTTCTCTTCTTCTCATCATCCTTTTTTTTTTCTTTTTTTTTCTCTTCTTTTTATTTTTTTCTTTTCTTCTTTTTTTTTTTTTTTTTTTTTTTTTTTATCTTCTTTTTTTTTCTCTTCTTCTTATCTTCTTCTTATCTTCTTTTTTTTTTTCTTTTTATTTCTTAAAAACTTCTTTTATGTAATAAATGTTAATATATATATATATTAATAATTAATATTTTATCTAATTAATTAGTATTTTTATTCATTTAATTCTTATTGTTTATTTTTATTATTTATTCTATTTTACTTCATCACAATATCTCCTAAACACTACTTGACTTATTTTTCAATGTTAAGACTTTACCTAGAGAAAATATGAAATATTTTTTATATGGAGTAAAAACGTAAAGTTTTATATGCATTGTACAAACATATTTTTGACAACAAAATCAAAATTTTCAAGGTTGAAATAATAGATGTAGGATCAGTCAGTGATTTTAATATATAAAAATTATATTGTGTTTTTCTTTTTGCTTTATATCCTTTCATTGTGTTTCTTTTCAATGCTTCTATCAATTTTATTGTCAATTTAATTACATTCTAGTTTTCTAGCATTTTAAAATTAATTTTCACCTATCCTTTCTTTTTCATATTTACCTTGTTTTTAGCCCATCTATTTATGCAAAGTTTTAATTTGTTTTTAATTTAATTTTCTTTTAAGTCGGGAACACTTCATTTAATGAAGAATAAGCATGATATATA
>Ga0214542_1001897_pt1 | contig 43275 bp, 30 predicted proteins | sample CNSS1metaG_FD_160096 | JGI IMG/M metagenome (GOLD analysis project Ga0214542, IMG submission 160096) | Root nodule microbial communities from cowpea collected in UCLA plant growth center, Los Angeles, California, USA - CNSS1 | ecosystem: Host-associated > Plants > Roots > Nodule | place: USA... | reverse complement strand
AATGAAAACTAAAATAATAAAAAGAAATAAAAAATAGAATATATATATATATATATATATATATATATGGGTTACTTGATTAATTGTGAATATTTTGATAATTTAAACGAGAATGAAGATATGGCGGGGACGGGTATATGTACATCCCCATACCCATCCCCATACCCAACTGAAAAAGTCGGGGATTCCCCATACCCATACCCAGTCAATGCGGGGATTCCCCGTCAAAACGGGGACGGGTTCGGGCAATACCCACGGAGACGGATTTATTTGCCATCTCTAAACACAACAGAAAAGTCCAAATAAACGTAACAAAAATCTAAATTCCTATTTTACTCCTTTGCAAACCGATACATTGTATTCATACTCATATTTACCTTTTTAGTATTTTAAACATTAATTAAGCATTTTTTTTAAATTGAAAAAACTATAATTAATAAAATATGATATTATTAAATATCTAATATTAAAATGATAAATATTTTATTATTTTAATATTAAAATAGTAAATTTTATAATTATATATTAAAAAGGAATATTAAATGATAATCGAATGGAATCAAATAATTATAAAAAAAATATCAAATATCATATAATTAAGTTATGAAACTAACAACTAAAAAAAATAATAGCAAGAGTCTCATTATATCTCAAATAAAAATAATAGTAAAGCAATAAAATAGTAATAAAGCAAAACAGCTGGAAGCTTGTTGAGAAAAAAAATCTCTTGAAACATATGGATCCAATAACATGAGGAAAACCCATAGTTTTAAAGTTAGAGAACCTTGGATTTTAAATGCGTAAAAATATATTCTCTCACAATTTTTTAATATATTTTCATGCCACTTTCAACACAATGTTATACTTTTTATTTCTTAATCGCTGTCCCCAATAAAAGTCCTTAAATAGTAAAATTAGTGATTATAAAAAATATGCGTATGAAATAAAAATCTAAAAAAATATACAATTAAAAAATATTATATTTTTAGTTAATTGTCTAAGTTTCAGTGTCGTTACGTAAAGTGTTATTTCGATGAACTAAATTATTTAAATTATAAATAATAGAATGTATTAAATTTTATGATTTACAATAGAGTTTGGCTAATAATAAATAATATATTATAAGAATATTTTTAACACAACTAAAAATAATATGTTAGGGAACATATAATAATCTATTTAAGTATGATATACATTGTTTCAATCTAGTATTGACTTAATGAGTTATTGATCTTTGATTTTGAAACTTAGAAATTTTTATTTGGAACACACATTATCTCTTAAATATAGTAGTTCATGAATAAAATAATATTATTAATAATAGATTTCATTAAATTTTAAATAATGAATAAATATAAATATTTTTAATTAAATTTTTATTTAAAGAATTTGTGTTTTAAGTGTTCAACAATATTTTTTCATTTCAATATTCTATGTTTAACTTTTGTTATTAATGAGATGGCGTGATAGATTCTTTTCGTTTTCGCTAATAATTGCTAATAATTACTTTTTCTTATCGATTAACACGTTTTCTTCATTCTCAAGACTTCCTCTACTTTACGAGTTTGTTAAGTTGGAAACAGAAAAATAAAAAATCACAGTGAAATACTTAAACAAATAAAAAAAATTAAACAATAGAGTAAAATTAATATAATCTTAGTGTTATATGAAAATTTCTAGTCCATTTTAAAAAGTTTAATAAAAACTTTCAAATTGCATTAATTTTTGAAAACTCAAACCAGTTAAAAAAATTAAAAAATCAACTTAATATTTTTTTGGTTAAATATATTTTTGTCTCTTAAGTTTCAGTAAAATTTGGAATTAGTCTCTCTTAGAAACTTTTGACGAATTTAGTTATACGTCTTTATAAATGTATGAATTTAGTCATCAGATTTTGTTAAGTTTATCTAACGTTTCAAAACGCACTTCATGATACTATTTGAATTGTTTACATCGTTTGACTCATTTTCGCTTAAATGTTAACTCAAATATTTTCATAAAACACGTTCCAAACTTCAAATAAGTTTAATAAAATTTGAGTAAAAAGACTAAATTCACGTATTTCTAAGGATGAATAATTAAATTAGTCAAAAGTTTTGACGAGAAACTAAATTCAGTGAAACTTAAGGGACCAATAACATATTTAACATGTTTTTTTTAACAAAATCAAAATCAAATGAATAATTATGGATTAATTTAATATAAAATCTTAAATTTGTAAGATTTTTAAATTTTAATCAAAACTTAATAATATTTAAGTAAGTATAATATAAAAAATTATTATAAAAATAAAAGAATATTGCTAAAGATCTCAATATTTAACTTAATAATTCTTCCTAGTAACCCACAAGAGTTGGTTGGAGTGATGCACATCGATCATTGTGTGAAAACAATGGAAAGTATCACGAAATATTTGTAAATAGAACAAATAATGTATGGTATGTATTCACTTCAAACAATGACATGGATAACTATTATTGTATTTAGAGTATCCATATATCATTTTACTTACACTCTGAAGCAGAAGATATTTGGATCGAGTTCCTCCTTGATTATTCCCTGAGAAGGGAAATTTGGAAGGCGAGTAGCAATGCATTTAGCCACCTCAAAGTTTGATTCGTTCCACCAAATACTATGAACACCAAAGTTGCAGTTTCCTTCACTGGTTAGTGCCTCAACTTTCTCTGTCTTCAATCTCCAGCTCCCATTTATCAAATTAAAGCTATAAAGGGGAAAGAAGCGTTGGCCATACACAGCTAAAAATTCTATGGCATTCAGAATGTACTCAAAATCCTCTTCACTCATGTAGTAAGGAAAACTAACTCTTGTCCACCCTGGTTTTACTCCAATGTAACCCTGTCAAAGTAACAAACAGTTTTGCTTTTCAGAACTTGCTTTGCCACTTCAATTTTCAAAACAGCTAAATGTGTTTTACATCATCAACTTTCACACTGAGTTTTAGTCAGTTCATATTCTATGCTTAGTATTATTGTGTTATCTACTATACCTTCAAAATATACTGATGAAAACAGTTCAGAAAAACTCAGTAGAAAAATTCAAATTTAGTTGTAGTGTCGATATTGTATAGTTGGAAACACAATATTTAAAGATATTGTGGATAATTTTTCACCTTTTCAACTGCTGATCTAATGGCAAGTGACTGAGACCTGTTGATGTGGAGCAATTGGTGGCCATAAGGTCCAGCACAAGCACACCCTCCACGAGCTTGGATTCCGAAGAGGTCATTGAGCAATGTTGCAACAAAAGGGCCATGAAGTGGTTTCCCTCTTTGGTTCCCTGTTTCTGCCCACAGATCAAGTTCACCTTCATTTTTCTGGTTACCATCACTCCATTCACCTGCTGAGGAACAATAGGTGGTGGAGTAGATCAGAAACGACAATATAGCTTGTCTCTTGGCCTTCAAGTTTCCTAGGACCTCAATGTTGGGGTTTGAACCAAGCCTCTTTAGTGCCTTGTTGATGTACATTTGCTCACTTTTTTCAATCTCTTCACAGCTTATGTATTCTTTCACCCAAAATGCCAATGCTGCTCTCACTGTCTGGATTATTGGAGGCGTGCCCCCACTTTCCCTTTCCTCTATGCTCTCCAGGTATAATGTTTCCTGCATTGATAACGTGATGATGATGATGATGATGGATGAAGTTTAAATGAACACAAGGTGAATATTGAAAGATCAATGTCTACATATTTTGAAGTATATTATTAGTTCTCTGTGGTTTTTGTTGGTGTTATTCTTCTAGCAGATCTTCAATGCAATATCTTATTATAGCTATTAGGGTTGCAATATACAATGAGAGAATAATACAATCCAAATTCCAAACATGAGAATGGAGATTTACCTGTTCGTTGAAGCCATTGACATAAGTCACGGTTCCACCTCCACAAGTTGACGGTGGAGAAGATCCTAGAAGATAAAGGGCCTTGTTCATGAGGAGAACCCCAGGAGAGTCAGGACCACCAAGAAACTTGTGTGGACTCAAGAACACTGCATCATACCCATCACTTTCCCCAGATCTCATGTCAATCTCCACGTATGGACCACTAAACAAACAACCAAAAACATTATCAAGTTTCCAAATTTTCCAACACACACACTCATGTACAACCAGAAATCATTGGATGTTTTACTCAAGTGTTCGATTCTCATTGATCTTCACTTAACATGTAGTTGAGTTTTAAACTTCACTAAATCTGTCACATGAAAATTGTACAGTACTATAAACATGTGGTGGTTTCAAACTATATGTAATAATTCTCCATTCTCACAATTCTATATATACAAGTACCTTGCTGCAAAATCAAAGCATGCAAAGGCTTTGTACTGATGAAGAAGCTGAGCAACTGCACGTGTATCTAGGTAGATTCCCGTGACATTGCTACAAGCTGAAAAAGATCCCAACATGGGCCTGTTGGTATCTTTGTAGGCCTCAATTTGTATCCTTAGAGCATCCATGTCAAGCAATCCTTGGTCGTCAAGATCAATCTCTACCACCTCAGCCAAACTTTGCCTCCAAGAAAGAAGGTTTGAATGGTGCTCATGCGGTCCCACAAAAACCACCCATCTTTCTTCTGTGTTCACACTCTTCAAAACCCTTTCCCTCATAACAGATGGCACAGTGATCCCCATCACTTCTTGCAGCCTCTTGATAGCTGCAGTTGTTCCCGAGCCACATAATATAAGTGCATCATCTTCCCCACCACCTAAACATTTCTTAATGTACTCACTTGCTTCGTGTACCATTTTTGTTGTCCTGCTTCCAACGTAGCTGTCGCATGTGTGCGTGTTACCTATGTGCACAAAAAGATAACAGATTAAAAGACATGTTTCCACATTCAAAATTCCAGTGTCTTCTATACTATTTACTCTTATAACAATCAGAGCTTATATATATATGAATGAGGGTGGTTTGATGGAATGATGTGAGTATCATACCATAGAAAGGAAGAACGTGATTGATAATGAAATTCTCGTTATAGTGAAGGCTGCGGCCAGAAGCAGTGTGGTCAGCATAGAGAACTTTTCTTTTTCCAAATGGGGAATCAAACTCTGCATGGTAACCAATGATTTGGGACCGCAACCAACGCAGTTTTTCCACCACTGATTCATTACACGGCAGACCCATCTCCACGAGCTTCTTGAAGGACTCAGAGTGGTTGCAAAAGTCATGAGATTTGTCCGATGTGGTTGTTTTGGATAACACAACATCGCTGTCGGTTTTTTCCTGGCCATGGCTTTGATCCAAGCATGGTTGGACTAACACAGGTTTCTCTGCCAACAAGGGGTGCTCCTCCCGCATTAGGTAGAAGAACTGAAAAGAATAGCGAATGATGTTGTTGATGTAACTCAGCATATAAGAAAAGGTGGCATAGAAGGATTCGAGAGAAGGCAAAAGAGTTTTGGACTTATATTTTGGTAAGAGATGGAGTTTCAGTGGGATTATATTATGGGCTGCACAAACCTGGTGGTGTTCGTTTTTATTGTGGATGCGTAAAATTCAGGTGCGAAACATAGTATTTGAACTTTAAGAATTATTTTAATAGAATGTATGGTTCCTTTCTTTTTGTTCCTGTTGGCTATGGGTGCATGGTAATGCTATATTTATTACCTTTTTTTGAACCAAGTAATAACCTTAATGATACGTTACCTTGTCTTATAATTTTGGGGAAAACGGTGATTCTTAGAGGTATAAAAGATTATTTTACTTTCTTGAATATTTTAAAATATGGATTGGATAAATTTTAGTTTGGGTTATAATAAATCAAATAGAAATCATTATTTTTTTATTCATTAAAAAAATGTTCATTCTTTAATATAAATGCATTCAATTTCAATAACTATTTTTTTTATTGATGGGTATATCCAATTCATTCATGAAAATACAACATTCGATTTTATATGTGGCAAATAAATATATATCTAATTATAAATACAAATAAAATTAGTTAAGTTGGTTAATTTAAAATAATAATAATAATATCATACATTGGAAATTCTTTTCAGAGATACATGTAAAGTTAAATGGTTTGAATCGCATTTATATTTAATGAGCCATAGTATTAGTGAGTCAATAAATACATCAACTTTAATGAAAAATTGGTAATTGCATTTAAGAGTAGTTATATATTTCTTATCTTTGGGAAAAAAAATATTTTTGTTTCCTTCATATAATACAAGACTCGAAATTGTATATTTTGGTAACTGTTATTTTATTCTTTTAAAATAATTTTTGAAAATTTAAATATTAAATTGTGAAAAAAAAATATAAATTAACTTTAATCCAATAAATATTAATTAAAGTATCCATTGAATCAAAAACTTAATATCTATAAAAGTAAATTAATAGATTTGATCTAATTCAATTTTTTTTTAATTAATAGATGAGTTGTTTTGCTATCCTTCAACTTTAGCTAATATATATTTGATAAAATTCAAAACTAATTAATCAGTCATTAACTGTTTATAAAAAAAGTAAATTAATAGATTTGTCAACTCAATTTTTTTTTTCAATGACTGGATGGATTGTTTGCTACCCTAGACTTTTAGCTTGTATGTTTGTTGAAACTTTGATATATTTTTATATTTTTGAGAACATTATTAATTTAGAAGGTAATTAATAAATTGAAGCTATTTAACGTCATCTTATATTTCTTATATAAATTTATTTTTAATTTTTTTTTTTCAAAAAAGTAATTCTTATTTCACGGGACAACAGATATTTATCAAGTTTATGTTCAAAAAAAATTATATAAAATAAATAAAATATCTGTCGTGACGATTGTCCCCACAATCATCCATTTGCTTCCAACCTCTTGGGGAACCTATTTTTCCATGACGATATTCAGATAAATATTTTACAAAAGGCATCAGTATTTTGATAGCAGATTTTTTTATACATTTATTTAGTAATTTTTTTATTACTCTTCGAATTTTTATTATAAATACAAAATTTAATTTTTATATTAAAAATAGTTTATTTTTTAAAAATTGTCAATCTGTAGTAAAATAATGTCAAATATCTTTTTTCCTGAAATGCTTTAAAGAAAAAAAATCTTATAAATTAAAATCAATTTACATACAATTAAACATAATAATTAAGAAAATTTATATGAAAGAATTTATATAAACTAAATTATAAATTAAGTATAATTATAAACAGCTCAGTTTTTTTCTTTCTTTGTTTATTTATAAAGAAGTTTAAGCATAATTCGTTTACTTTTTTAATTGTTGAAAATGTTTATGAAAATTTATAATAAATAAGAATCAATAAATAAGAAAGAAAGAACAATATCATTGCAAGTTGGAGTATTAATTTAACCATGCCAAATAAATTACATGTTGTTTTTATGAAAGCAGAAGGGATTTTAATCAGTGAAAACTGATAATGGACTTCACACGTTGAAAATCTATCTAACTATAATTAATATCGAATGGCTTCTATTAATAATAGAAAAATAATTTTTTAACTACTAAATTTTGACAACTTTTTTTTTATAATATAAGATGTCATATTCTAAGTGATTTTTCATTTTTTCATTTTTTTCATTCTCAATATTCCAAAACCTATCTTCATGTCGTAAGAGGAAGTTATTATGACTGATTATAGCCATGTATTAGTATCCAAATGATACACACTTTCCTTAAAACATCATTAAAACAAGTAGTGAAATATACATTAACGAATGCTAATTGATGTTTAGCAAATAATTAAAGTCTAAAATAGAGAACATTGGGATCTACATCTTCATGGAGTATGGCCTGAGAAGGGAACCTGGGGAGAAGAGTTGCAATATATTTTGCCATATCTAAGTATGATTTCCTTAACACACTAACTTGTTTGGTTCCAACGTTATATCCAACACCTGCTTTCACTGCTTTCAAATCATCTGCTTCATCAAGAGTTTTTCGAAAGTTGCAGTTATTTTGGTTGATCAGAGCCTGAAGTTGCTCTTTCTTCATTCTCCAACTGCCGTTTCTCAAATTGAAGCTGTACAAGGGAAGGAAGCGTTGGCCATAGTTTGCTACAAACTCTATCGCTGTTAAAATGAACTCAAATTCCTCCTCCTCCATGTAATACGGAAAACTAACTCTACTCCACCCAGGTTTTACTCCAACATAACCCTGTTCAAGTAATAAGCAATTTCAGTTTAAACATTGTTTACCCATTTGGTTCTTACAGTAATATGAATTTGGATTACTATAAGTGAGAGAATGTACCTGTTGAATTGCTGATCTAATAGCAAGAGATTGAGCTTTGTTGATACCGAGCAATTGGTGGCCATAAGGTCCAGCACAAGCACACCCTCCACGAGCTTGAATGCCAAATAGGTCACTTAGCAGTGTTGCAACAAAAGGGCCATGAAGAAGCTTACCTCTTTCGCTCTCTGTCTCTTTCCAAAAATTAACTTCTTCTCTTTGTTTTTCCTGTTTCTCTTGTAGCCATTTAATTCCCCAACCAGGTGACAAAGAGGTTTTGTTGGTTGTAGAATAAATGATAAATGACAATATGGCTTGTCTTTTGGTGCTCAAGTTTCCGAGAACCTCAATGTTTGGGTTTGACATTAGTCTCTTAAGTGCTTTCTTAATGTAAAGTTGTTCACGTTTCTCAATCTCTTTGTAGCTTATGTACTCTTTCACCCAAAACGCCAATGCTGCTCTCACTGTCTGGATTATAGGAGGGGTGCCCCCATTTTCTCTTTCCTCTATGTTCTCCAAGTACACTGTATCCTGCAATATATTATCAACACCCACATAAACTTTCAAACCATAATTAAGAAGCTTATTTTTCTTTCCATTTCAATTCATATGAATCAATAAAAAATCCTATCTCTAGAAAACGACAACAGGGATTGATTTATATAAACACGTTTTTATACACGAAATTGTGATACAGGAAATGAAATGATAAACAACCTGCGAAGACTTTTTGTTTTTCTTCTCCAATCAGGTTACGTGGGAAGACTAAATTTATGATTTGACTTTAAATGTTTTGTTTATGATTTGACTTTAAATATTTTGTTTATAATTTGAATACGTATATTATTACCTTTTCGTTGAAGCCGTTGACGTAATCCACAGTTCCACCTCCACAAGTTGATGGCGGCGAAGATCTTAATCGGTAGAGAGCATCGTTCATGAGCAGAATCCCAGGAGAGTCAGGACCACCGAGAAACTTGTGTGGACTCAGGAACACTGCGTCATACCCATCACTCTCCCCACACCTCATCTTTATTTCCACGTATGGACCACTATAAACAAACACATACATAGAATAATTTTTCATCAAATTCTAATGACTCGTGCTACCTACTGAGTTCATTAACATTGAAACACCATCAAAGGATGTCTATGATTCTAGCTTACCTCGCTGCAAAATCAAAGCATGCGAAGGCTTTGTATTGGTGAAGAAGGTGAGCGATTGCTCGTGTATCTGAGTGAATTCCCGTGACATTGCTACAAGCTGAGAAAGATCCTAACATGGGTCGATTGGTGTCTTTGTAGAACTCAAGTTTTAGCTTAAGAGCATCCATGTTTATCAAGCCTTGGTGATCAAGACCAATTTCTACCACCTCAGCCAAACTTTGCCTCCAAGAAAGGAGGTTGGAATGGTGTTCGTGAGGTCCAACGAAAACCACCCATCTTTCTTCTGTGCTGAGGCTCTTCAAAACCCTTTCCCTTAAGATTGAGGGTACTGTGATTCCCATAACTTCTTGCAGCCTCTTCATGGCTGCGGTGGAGCCAGAGCCACAGAAGATGAGTGCATCGTCTTTTCCGCCACCTAAGCATCTTTTAATGTACTTTCTTGCTTCCTCTACCATCTTTGTTGTCCTGCTTCCCACGTAACTGTCGCACGTGTGAGTGTTACCTGTGTACGCAGAAAATAAAAAGCACGAGTTTGAATGCATGTTCTTATAGTTCAAAATTCATCTATGATTGGCTAAGAAGAGAAGAACCAATTTTGTTTCAGATTTGGATTATGTGCAAGTCAAAAGAAACTAAACCCCTTCCTCTTTGAACAATCATGGTGGTTATATGTTCACACTAGTTTGAGAAACATAATCCACCTGATTTTTCAAGGGACAATTATTGAAAAAATATATATATAAACTACAGAGACATTTTTCTTATGATAATTCTTATAGGACCGTGTCACGTAAACGTTTTATATCTCTTACTTCAAAAAAAAAAAGTGAGTTTTTTTAACTTTAGTTTTTTTTTCTTTTGCTTATAATTTAAGTTCTTGTTGTTTTCTCCTTAATGCATGGATATAAATAAATGTCGAAAGAGGAACGATTATTAGGGTTTTTTTTTCTCTTCTGTTGCTTTCACATCATGTTCCTTTTCTATAATTGGTGTTTAAAATCCGCTGATTATATCACTATTGTGAAAAACATAAATACCCCGAAGGATACATATATATTATATATATTGTGAGAGTACATCCTCGTCATCAAAAATTTCAACGTGAGAATATTGTTTCTTTATTATTTACACGTTATTTATAAATTTCAATGGAGACCACTATTAAATTAATATTAATGCACAAATTTATTAAATTATGTGATGACACAATAAATTTGACCTTGAAGTTGTGTATATTAAATCAACTTGATCAATTTCAATTATGATTGGCATTTCTTATCCTCCCTCCTTTACAAGTTATGTAAAAACTATTAGTTATACTACTATATCATAGTGTTATCGCGGCCAAACTCTAATATGTTAACATATTGTGTATGTATATTAATATTAATATTTATATTTATAGTTTAATATATACATTGTAATTTGAAAAAATTTATCACGAATACTTTGAACCAATACTACTTTTATACTTTTTGAAATGAACATTTAGCTTAATATATAAAAATAATCCAATTGTAAATAAAACTCGATAGTAATAATTCACCGAATACATGTACTTAATGAACCCTTCAATTTTTAGGTTGAGTTTATTACATCAAATGTTATTTTTAAAAGAGAAAACTCAAGCTACATTAGTTTTTTCAGAAGAAGAAAAATCAACATATGTTTTTAGAAGTAAATTAATTTATGCACCCGATTTCAAGAAGTTATAAAAATTATATTTACTTTATTTTGTAAACAAAATTATGAAAAAAAAATCATCTACACATTATATGTTTTTCTCTTTTTGCAAGTTGTACACAAAATTATGAAAAAAATTTAGATTTAACTATTTTTAGGTTCCTACAATTTAAGAAGAGTCAGATTTTATAATAGTAATTTTTCAAAGTAAAAAAAAAAAAAAAACATCTTAACCCCTCAAACGAATTATCAAAAATACTAAATAATTTTATATTAGAAAAAATTTAGAAACTAAACTGATTTTAAAATTTTGAAACGGAAATTGGATTTGGGAAGAAACAAAAACGTGAGGGAGTTGAGATTTGATTTGAAAAAGATTGATGGATAAAGTAAAGATGAAGAAAGCGAACGCAGGTACCGTAGAAAGGAAGAAGATGATCGGCGATGAAGTTTTCGTTGTAGCGAAGACTACGAGCGGAAGCGGTGTGATCAGCATACACAACGATTCGTCTTCCAAACGGAGAATCAAACTCTGCACTATTACCAATGATCTGAGATCTTAACCATCGCAATTTTTCTTCAACGCATTCGTTACACGGCACTCCCATCTCCACCACCTTCTGAAAGGACGATTCCGATTCCGATTCTGACTCTGAGTGCTTGCCCCATTCATGATGAAACCTAGTTTCTTCTCTGCTTGAATCACTTACCTGAGCATCTTTGCGTTTCTCTGATTTAGCAATGCGACGTGGTTTACGTAAACAACTATATGTAAGAATCATCTCCAGATGCATTTCCTGTGGCCAGTATCCAATCCACATCTAATCTATGCCTTTCTCTTTCACTTTTCTTCACTTCATCTCCAACCACTTTCAACATGCATGACTTCTTCTAATTCTGCAATAACAAAAGAGGTACATACATAATAAGTATGATGTATATATGGGTATGTATGTGGGTCAGGATCGAATTTCTTTATTGACCTGCATGATTAATTATTTTCTTATGTTATTGTAAGAAAATAATTAATAAATGATAAACGGTCTGCGGCCGCCACTATTACAGGTTCTCAATGCATTTGCTAGTATTGTTATCTTTTTCCGTAGTTCTAAATATTCCAAGTATATATTTACTGTTTTTTTTTTTATGTTTTTTACTATACTTGTTAATAGCATTTTATCTTTTTGAAGACATTCAATATTATTTAAAATAGGAAGAGGACTCTTGAGAGGTTTATTCTCCTACAATTTATGAAGAAAGTATGAAACGAAAAGTAACTTACTATCTTAAAAATATGTAATATTTATGATCAGAAAAGTTGAAATTAAAATAAATTATAATTATTCATGTATAAATTCTTAAATAGCGGGATAGAATAACCGTGCATGGCTTTGAAATTTACACAGCAATGGATTTTTGAATTTTAATTACTGACAATTTGTTGGTAAATTATAATTTTAATGAATCTGATAATAAAATTTATTAATAAATTAAAAAATTTAATATTGATGAAATTTTTTTGTCTATAAATTTTACCAACAAAATGAACGTTAAAGTTTTAGTTTTGAACTTTGATCGTTTTATAGTTAAATCATTTGATAAATCTGTCGGAAAGGATTTTTTTTCGGTAGGTAAATTTATTGGTAATTAATTTTTTTAAAATTTTTCAATAAATTTGTTCGTAAAATAAGTATCAAATTTTCTGTTAAATCCAACAAAATAGGTTTATAAATTGAATATATATGAGTGAGTAAAATAAGAAGGAGGAGGAAGAAGATGGGGAGAAGAAGAGGAAATAAAAGAAGAAAAAAAAATAAGAAAAAGGAAAAGGAAAAATAAAAAAGAGAAGGAAGAAGATAAACTAAAGAATAATATTTACTACCCAAATATCTCACTAATTACTAATTAATATTTATGATAATTAGTCGTATATTTTTTTATGATTATCGATTGATATTTTAATTCATCAATAAAATTTATCAAAAAATATTTAAAATTTAAATTTTTTTTTTTAATTTGAAATGAAAACCAATTTTGATTTTATATCCAAATTTAAGAGTTAAAAATATATTTAAAATAATAATAATAATAATGTAAGTTTTGTCGTAACATCAAATAAAGATAAATACATTATTTAGAGAATCTCAATGATATGAACTCCATATGATTAGTTGAATCTCTTTATCAAGTTAAAAGTTGACGTGTCCCCAATTAATGGGTAACACTTAAACCTGAAAATTGAAGGCTATTTGTCACAACAGCTACCAAGTCGGCAACTACTTTTCAATTAATTAACAATTCAATATCTCTCTTTCTCTCTATTTTTTTATTATCAAAAATATATATTGCATTAAATAGGTATTAAATAGGTGCAAGTAGTACCAAACACAAACTGGTCAATCACGTTAAGGCCATAACATTGCTTAAAATTATGAAGTATATATTAACAGGTCAGAATTTTGTTGGATAATTCATGATCTTTTCATGAAATTCAATAAATTCCATGTTTTTTTTTTTCATGTTTGACGTTGTGCTTGTCTCTGACAATTGAAATAGGCACTATATATAGGATTTTTTAAATGGTTAAGTGCTTTTCGGACGTTAAATCTCATACTTTTTTAACAATTTCAAAACTTGTATGTATTAATGGCACAATAGAAAAACGGGCATGCATATCTTTGCGGAAGTTCCACTTCTTACGCTGTTGTTATCAACATGGACATAACAGATTGGGTCCATACCTCAGAGAAAAAAAAATAATGAATGTGCACTTAATACAAAGTAGTTGGTTAATTAATTATACTCACTCATAATGTCATATTCATGACACGTATCATTTATTGTATGGATTTTTTATGATTTGATTATTTAAGATATTAAAAATGATTTGAAAGTGAAAAAAAAAAAGATATTTAAAGCAATTTTAACTTCAATTATAGTGGAATCTTTTGGTTATAAAACTGATTTGAAAAATTACCAACTCTTTATATTGATTGACTCTACATTTTTTTAAATAATCTGAATAGTTAGAAATAGCTTAAGTTGAAATTTTTGTTAGGGTTAAATATGTCTTAATTTTCATTAAATTTTGAAATTAGTTCATTTCAAAACTTTAAACCAATTTAGTTCTTCGTCTTTCGAAATATGTGAATTTAATCCTTTTAATCAATTTTAGTTAAATTTATTTGACATTTCAAGCGTGTTTTATAATAGTATCTGACTTAATATTAAAGCAAAAATATGTCAAACAATATAAACAATTCAAATCTAAATATATACAGAACATCAAATAAACCTACCAAAATTTGAGTAAATAACTAAAGTCACATATTTTAAAAGATGGAGGACTAAATTGGTCTAAAATTTTAAAATAAATTAATTCTAAAATTTATTAAAAATTAAGGGACTAAAAATATATTTAAACTTTTTTTTTTATTGTGTGTTGAACTTGAGGCTTTGTGGTGAAGACAATGTTTTTTGACTAGGTTATTGATTCTCTTTTTGGCACGAGTCAACTTTGAATGTTTGCAATGAGTCACATTCTGATACTAAAAATGGCTGTGGTTGTCTTTCATTACGCTACCAATGTTACCTTATATGTGGTTAGAAAAGTGTCACAAAATACAGTTTAAAGAGAAGATATATGTTGTATTCCCTAAGCAATAATTGAGAAAAGGAATTGAAGTCAATATCATTAATTCAACATGCAATGAATCATGTTGTGGGTACTGGTTAAGCATTTCTTTTTATTGTAAAATAATTTACTATAATCTTTAACATTATTTTCTGATACAACTAATTTATTACTATGATCATGATCGTGTGTATTTGGCTAAAGTAATTTGAGATTATATTTAGAAGAAAAGTTCAAAAAAAAAAAATTATAAGTCATGGTTTATCCAAATAAATTAAACTTAAAATTGTTTTTTTAATATAATATACAAGTGTGTCTAAATGAGATTTGTTAAACATATTATATTATTTACTATTAGACTGTCCACGTATATTATTTTCACACTGTTCAATTTTCGACATAAGAGATATCTATTAAAAACATATTAAAATCACATCAATAAAAAACTAAAAGATAAATAATAAATATATAAGATATATATGTTAAAAAACATATCATCTAAAAATTAAGTTCACAAGTCGACAAAAGAGGATATCAACTAAAAATTAAGTCCACAAAATTAAGTCGAGAAAGAGGATATGGAAAGTGGTATTCAAAGTTGGAGGAAAAACATTAAGGAAAAGAAGAGAGGGTGAGGAAGAAATGAAGAAGAGTAAGAAAGAAAAAAGTCAAATCATAATAATTACCAATAAATTTTACTGATAAATATTCGATTCTCGATAATTATCGATAAATTTTACTATTCATCGTAAATAAAATTTGTTACTGACATTTAACCAATAAATTTTTAACTGTCAATATTTCGATTATCGAATAATTTTTACTATTAATAACAGGGTATGTCAGTTTTCTTATCTACTTATATTTCTGTTTCTGGAAACTAGTGAATATATATATATATATATATATATATATATATATATATATATATATATAGGTATAGATAATTTAAGAAAATAATTAAATTTAAAAAATAATCAAATCGAAAAACTGTTAAATTTAAAAACGTTTGGTAAGTTATTATTTTAATTTAAATAAATAATTATTTCTCAAAAAGATAGAACTGAAAAATAAAATGTGAAAACCAAAATAGTGAATTTTCTTATAAAGGTATAGATAAACATAATATTATAGAACTAAAAATGTCAAAAATAAAAAGCCATAAAAACGTTTAAAAATATTTGTTTTCTTTATTTTTGATGTGCTGAAAAAAGTTATTATAATAAACACACAATTAAAACAGTACGGATAAAACCCTTAGTTTATTTAATTTCACCAACTCACGTGTATTATTTTCTTTTCTTGGGACGAGTAGTCCGCACAAGTTAAAGAATCAATGAACTTGATATAACTTAGATTGATTTTTTTTTGTTAAGTATCAAACATGATTAATTAAGTATTTTTGTTATCAATCTATTAATATCATATATTTATGAATATAAATCTAATTTTGTTTTATAATACACTTTGATGGATAATTTTTATAATATATTTTTATTTATTTGAATAAATAGTAAGTTATGAATTTTACATATTTTTATTATATTGGAGTTGTGTAAAATCATATTTTTCAAAAATACTCAAATATAGAAATAAAACAATTATAAAATACTTTCATGATTTTTATTTTCTATTCTTTGTTTTTGTTTTATTCGAAAACCATATAGACATGGATTAAGAGTTTAGATTATTGTTGGTTTCTAACCTTGACTTTTGGCTCTTGATGTATGGTAGAGGACCAACAAAGTCTTATGAAAAAAAGTCAGCATAAATACAACCATAAAACAACTCATTTATTTTTTCTCAACTTGTGCTATTTACGCTAGCCCCGCCCAAAGATATCATTGCTTTATAAGTAACTAACAAAACATGTGTGCTACGCGATATTCCTAGTTTATCACAAAAACATGGACCAAACCATCAATATTAGTGTTACATGCCACGACTCCCACATAGAATATTGCAAAACTTTGTTGTCGTCCCACTTCAAGCCGAAAAGTTAAGCAATTCGGTAATCATCGAAACGCAAGACAAACCCAACGTAAACGCGTTTCCGAACATTACTCTGCTTCTTGACCTTTTTGCCTCGATTATCGTTACAACTTTAACAGCATGTAATGGAAAACAGAGAAGATATAAAGAAGTTACAAACTTCGAAACAAAGAATACTTTTATATTTACTTTGAGTATTATTTCAAAAACTATATAACTAATGCCAACAATTTATAAAAAAAAAAAGTATATTTCTTTATGGTATGAAGAAGAAAAGAATACTAAATGAACTTTACTATTTTCACACTTATTCAGAATAATAGTAAATTTCATTTAGGTGTTTTCCTTTACGGAATTATCTTCATTCATATTTGTTGATAGTCATAAAGATAAGAGTTCTTGGTATGGAAACATTAAAAAGGATGGAGGTTGTTGAAATTTGGTTTTATTACATAACTCGTTAAGTAGAGTTATAGGTTTAAGTTGATCTTTACATTATTCTGAATTTAGTATTAACAAATTAGGTAAAACTCTAACCTCGCATTCACACATGGTGGGAAGAATAATTTAGTAGGGACACACCAACCGCAATCAGTGCAAACAGAATTAGTCTTTAGATCATTAAACTAAAGAAAATCTCAGGTAAGAACAGAGGGAAAATAAGTAAAACTCTAAGATAAGGTAGTAAAATTTGCACCTTCATTCTGTCCACTTATAAATATACCTATGATAATTCCTTACTTGCTGGGTTATTCTTTTTTCTACCATAATGATTTCCAAGATGTTCTTTTTTCTCCTCTTGCTAGCACACCTTCAACCAGAAGCATTGGTGAAAGGAGACGTGACTTTGATAAGGAAAACCTGCAAGAACACCAACTACTTCGATCTATGCTTCTCCTCCTTGAGATCCGATCCAAGTAGCAGCGACGCAGACCCAAAGGGCTTGGCTATGATCATGGTTGGGATTGGAATGGCCAATGCTACTTCCACTTCTCTCTATTTGTCCTCTCAGACTCAGTTGCTTGGCACTGCCAACGATTCCACCAAAAGGGTGGTGAAGGAGTGTGCAGAGAAGTACAGCTATGCCACCAATGCCCTCCAAGCTTGTGCACAGGATCTGGCTAATGGGGCATATGACTATGCTTCCATGCACATCGCTGCAGCTTCTGATTACCCCAATGTTTGTCACAACATGTTCAAACGTTACCAAGGTTTGGTTTATCCTCCTGAGTTGGCTCGTAGAGAGGATGGTTTGAAGCGTATATGCGATGTTGCTCTGGGGATTGTTCAGAATCTTGATTGCTAGGTTGGCATGTGAGCCACTTATTGTTACCTGGTGTTTGTTTATTTCTTTCAGTAGAAGTTGTTCTATGTAATTTATTGGACTATTTTGTATTTAGGGGTCCATTTTTAACTCGAATTTGTAAAAACGTTTCTCAATTTCTTTTTTTGAGAAACAGGGTAAGTCGTCGGGATGAAGGACGACATTCAAGGTGAAGTCGTCCTCCTTCCAGCCAGTTTCATATTTAAAAAAAAAAAAACAAAGTCGTTAGGGACGAGTTCGGTTTCTAGTCATGTCCACAGTGAAGTCGTCTTCATGGTTGACGACTTCATTTTTAGGTTTTTTTTTTGAACAATAAGTGGTAAAAAAAATAATAAATTGGAATAAAAATAAAAATAAACATTAATATATTTTAACATTGATTAAAAATTAAAATACAATAATTAAATTAGTAGAAATTAATAAGACAATCATCTATGTCCTCCAATTCCACATGTTGGTCGTCTTCTAGGTTTGTTGGGTTGTCTTGGTGGTTGTTGTTGTTGTGGTTGATCATCATCATCATGATCATCATCTTCATCTTGATGACTTTGGGGATTTTGCGGATGGTGAACTGTTATGTGTGGCGATTAGGAAGGCATTGGCGGAGGATAAAATGACATTGATGATGAAGATCCTGCATAATGGGTAGATGGTGGTGTCATGGTTGTGGTGCCAAACATATGTGATGGACCAGCACCATAACTTGACTTATGCGGGAAGAAACCATATGAGGAAGGGATGTTTTGGAATGAGGTGTTTGATGGGTTGCTAAATTGAGGATGCGAATGTCCAAACATTTGACCCTGACCCATAGGCGACTGTCCCAAAAATTGGTAGGGATAATGTATAAAATCTGGAGAAGACTCAACATGACCAGTGTAGGGTTGTGAAGCAGGCTGGGAAGGTTCTTGTGACATATCATACTGTAAAATAAATAGCAGGGTTATTGCCATGAATTAGTATGCATGATAAACAGATGTACAACATTGTAGTAAAACTAACCTCATCGCCAGAAGATTTTGTCGATGGAGATATATAGCGGATTGTGTGGTTTGTGTACCACTGCATGTACAATGTTTGATCACGCAAATGGTCGTTTCCACTGAATGGTGTACATTGAATGATCTGATTTTGTCGATCATTCCAAATTGCAATCCACTGGTGATGATGTGCTACCCAATCTCTATCATTTCTCCCCCTCAAGTCATCCTTGTGAACCTGATTCAGGTTAACCGGGTCAGGCGGAATGTTTTGTCTTAAACCAAATTGACGCATGACCCTATCCGCCTTATGGATTTCTACTGTCGCGAAGCAAATTATAGGGATTGTTGCTCTGGACACTGGAGGGATGTCAACCACAATCAATCGACTAACTTCATTTTGAATGTAAGGCCTCCACAAGAACTAAAAAAAAATATTATAGACATTAATTTCAAATGTTAAAAAACAAACATCTTTTAATTACCTTAACTATTACCTGTCTTGTACGTATTTGATCAAATCTCAACTGAAATTCACTAACTGAAATTGAAACTGGATTTGTCCGATGCGTTAGGTTCATCCACCTAAAAACAAGTGTGCCCATTTCAAGTTAGTTAAATTACAAGAAAAAAAATAATTTAAAAGTTAGCTTTTACCTTCTTCAAACGGGGAAACCATCCTCATCAGCCACCTCATCATCACTTAAAGGCTGAAGTTGTGGAGTTATAGAAGTAATCCTCTCCCAAGCCCAACATTGTAACAAAATCATGCATCCACCAATATTTTCTTGGCTTAGGTGAATACCATGATTTAGGCCACGATATAGACAGGCCAAAACTGCAGACCCCCAACTATAATTCCTGACTACATTCAAGTCAGCTAGCTTAAGTAGATACATGACATGTACCCTAACTACAGGCGTGTCTGGCATTAAAATGCTTCCAATCAATGTTAGAATGTAAGCTCTCGCATATTGAGCAATAACATTATTGTTTCCATTTTGTGGAAGCTGTTGGAAAGTATTATTTAACCAAAATACTCTAATTGAGTTCCCTCTTACCACCGTCGGTGGTGGAATGACCCTTAGATGTTCATGGAAGGTGGAGAATATGTCTTCAACCGTAGTGGGACCAATGACCACATCTTTGTCTATCGGTAGGCCAAGGAGAACGGCTACATCCTTTAGTGTCACAATGGTCTCTCCATAGGGAAAATGAAATCTGTGAGTTTTTTATCTCCGCCTTTCTAATAAGGAAGTGATGAGGAAGTGGTTCACATCCATGTCTGGAGACTGGAATATACAAGGCGTTTTCGAATCCAGCCTATTGAATTAAATTTATCACACGTGGATCAATTATGTCTTAGTTGTTTAATATCCAAACTCCAGCTCTTCTCGGTCTAAGAACTTTTTCCCTCCCTTCCCATAAGTCGTGAGTGATATGTTTGTGCTGAAGTCGGAGTAGTGACATATCCCAAGGTTGGTGTCCATTTTGTGCCATGCTAAACGTGACAAGAAATCAGATTTCAAAGAGAAAATAAATTAACAAAAAAGTTAGAACATAAGTCAGGAAATTAATTGCAAAAAAAATTAAATGTTAAATAATGGTAACTAAAATACGTAAACCTCGAAAGTAGAAGCAACAAAATAAGTGTTGAAGTCTTGAATCCTCTCCCAATGCGCAAGTGGAAACTATTTTCTGCCAATTCAAGCACAACACAGCAAACCAAAGTGATGAATTTGAACCAATGCTAGCATTTTATTGACGTGAATCTTCATCAATGTTGGTATCCAGCTGTCCTCATTCAATTATTTTTCAATGCATTGATTTTTTCGTTGAATGTGGTTGTAAGGACAATCAAATAAAGCTTCAAAAGATGCCAAAGGTGACACCAATTTAGACCATTGCATGCAAATTTTATATTGTGCATGGCATAGGGAGTAGGATGAATCTCTGAATTCCACTATTTACCCTGAATCACGTGGTGGAGTGCAGGCTCTCACAGTAAAAGCAAATAAATGCGTGCGCATGATAGTGTTAGTGATTTGGGGAAGGCGAAGTCGCCATCAATGTGGACGACATCCAATTGAAAGTCGTCATCAATGCGGACGACAACCAATTGATGTCGCTAGGCCACCTGACGACCAAAGTTGTCCTGACATGCACCAGTTTCAGTTAATTGAAGTCACTTGCATTAAATATGACTTCATTGAAATTTTTATGACAAAGTCGTTGATATTAATAGCAGTTTCTGTGCAGTAATAAATGTGTTAACTTTGAATGCGATTGTTACTGGGCACGAATTAGGGTTTTTGGGCATAATTAATTATTCAATGCACACCTATTTTGAATCTCATATTTATTTATATTGCGTTCATTAACACCTATTTTACTAACCTGCGAGTTTCATTCAATATTTTCTTACCTTAATATTATTATTCATATGTTCACCAAATTTGCACACAATGGTCGATCAATCAATTCAATGTCCTGATATTTTGTCTGATTTTAGTGAAGATGAGATGGTTACCAACCAATACGCAATCCCTACAACGGATCACGGTGGCTCATCAAGTCACACCTCATTTGAAGCTTCAACTCCAATGAGTAAAAATTCACTATGTATCGACATGTCTTTTGACACAAACGAGACCATAGTGTCATATATCAAGCAATACCATATCGATAATGGTTATAGATTTGTGGTTGTTGAGAGCAAATCTAATAAATTTATATGTCAATGTGTCGACTACAAAAAAAGTTGTCTGTGGCGTTTACGGGCTGCTTATAGCAATCGGAGTTTCAATTGGGAAATTAGAAAGATTGACAGATCACGCACGTGTTTGTCAACCATGCAACCTGCAGATCATGTCAATCTTGATTCCAACCAAATTGGTTCTATTGTGATGATACCCGCAACCTCACTTACGTTTTAAAAATACTATATCTTAGAACTCTACAAAATTCTAGTTTCTTCATCTCTTTAACAAGTTTGAGGTGAGCTGAGTATAAAATTTGAATCTTTTGTCGATTATGAGTCAAAGTGGTTTCAATTCTCTCAATTAACGGATTATACAAGTTGAGTCATTTATGGTGAACTTATCGCAACTCACTTACATTCTAAAAATACTATATTTTTTAGCTAAAAGAAACCATAATATATATGTCTCTTTCACGCCTCTGAAGAACCCAAAGCAATATTCAGTCTTTGATTCACTGTCGCCATCACCACCTCTTTCACGACCGATGATTGTTTGATCTTCTCTCTATTAGATCTGGCCACATCTAATTTGGTACTACGCACTCCTTTGTTCTTCTCTACTGCTCTTTCACCACTCCTTTGTCCGTCTTCCTAGATTGTTTCTATGCATTTTTAAATAATAATATTAAAAATAATAATAGTAATATTATATAATAATAATAATAAATAATATATATATATATATATATATAATAACATTGTTATATAATAATAATGAGATTATTATTATTATTATTACAAATAGTAACAATAATATATAAGAATAATAAAAATAATATTACTAATAATATTGTATTTATCAATAATATTAATTATAATAATATCTAATAATAATAATATACAAAAAAAATAAAAATATAATAATATTATTAATAATATACTATATATATATATATATATATATATATTATAAAACCAATAATCATATATAATAACAATAGTAATGTTATATAATAATAATAGATTGAAATGGTCCAAATATTTACTTACTATATAATTTTACTTAAATTAACACTTAGGAGAATATATTAAAATAGTTGAAGGAAAACACGGTACTTTAAATATTAAATACTAAATAGTTAAAAAAATAGTTGTTGGTTTCCATAATTTTTTAAAAAAACTGTAAAGTTTGAAATAATAGTTTTTAATCATTATAGAATATGTGATGAAATTTGTTTATGACATATGAAAATATTTTTTTTATTTTTCATGTTTCTAATACTTTAAATCTTTATATATTTAACATTAATAATTTTCTTACCGGATTAAAATTAAAATATTTTTATTTTATATAGATTAGAAATGTATGTAATTTTTCTTGAGAACGAGTTAAATGTTAAATGTTTTGGTTACTTACGAAAACTTCGTATCTTCAAACAGAAATCGGAAAAACAAAACAATGATGTCTTCTATGTTTAGTAGATATCGAGACATCGTGTATTCAGAAAGTTTGTTTTGGAAATCTCATTCCAAAAAATTTGTCCTAAAATATATTTCACATGTTTTTTTTTTTATAATTATTTTGGAAGTCTCATTCCAAAATTCTCTTTAAAAAAATATGAAAAACTCATTCCAAAAAGGTTTTACAAATTTAATTCGAAAGTCACTCTTAAGAAAAAGTTAAATGAGTAGTTTGAAAATTTGAATAGATGCATGAAGAAATTGTGAGGGTGTTAGAAGAAAAAACCGAAAACACTATCAAAGGTCTTTTTTGGAATTCCAGAACATAAAGATGGTTGTATGATAACATTATTTTTCTTTTTAGACAGTAAAAGAGTTAAATAAGATGATAGTTTTTTTTTGAGTGAGTTAATTTTCTCTCCATTAAACTTTTTATTTAACTTTATAAAATTTGAAATAACTGTTTTTAGTCGTTTTAAAATATAAGAATTTTGATATTAGTTCTTAAAAATATTTTTCTTCATTTCATGTTTCTAAAACTTGAAATTTTATTAGTTATAGACTTAATAATTATATTTTTCACCGAACCAAAATTAGGACATGTTTATTTTTTAAGGATTGAAGACATATTTAATGTTTTTTTAATAAATTGTAAAACTAATTTTATTTTTCATTCTTATATAAACTATATTGTTCTCAAATTTGAGACACAAAACAAAATGTATAATTATACAAATAAAAAGATTATTGGTAAAACATGTAATTGAATTGAAAGTTAAACATTCAATTATTTATGCTCATTCAACCAGAAAGACAGGATTTACTTAATATATAATTTTACTTAAATTAAACCAAGGAGAATAGATTGAAATGGTTGAATGAAAATGCGGTACTTTAAATATTAAATAGTAAGATTTAGTTTTGGTTTCTATGATTTTTTAAAAGTTCTGTAAAGTTTGAAGTAATGATTTTTAATAATATATGCTTAAATTTCTTTTTTAATGTATACAATTAAATTTCTAAAACTTGAAATTTTTAGTTAATTATAATATTTAACGTTCACATTTTTCTTACCTAACCAAAATTAACATTTTGTTTATTTTATAAGGATTAAAAATGTATATAATTTTTTTCTTGAGAATGAGTTAGTTAAATGTTCTGGTTACATAGGAAAACTTAATATCCCTTCAAGCAATTGAAAAAACAAAACTTAATGGTTTTTTTTAATGTCTAATAAATATTAAAACATCTTTATTGAAAATATAATATGTTTGGTAAATATTAAAACATCTTTATTAAAAATATCGTTCAGACCATCATAGATATAATATAAAATTTTTAAAATTTTAAATTTTAAATAAATTTTTTAATAATAAAAATGTAAAATTAATATTTTAAAAATATGAACTACAAAATAAAATATTAATTAAAGTATAAATCTAAGTTAATTTTTTTTCTTTAAAATACAAGTTGCACAAAGTTGTACAATTAGCTTTACAAATAAAAATTAAAACATTGTATGATTAGTTGTGCGAAATAAAAATTAAAACATTGTATGATTAGTTGTGCGATAATTATGCTTTATAGTTAAGCTAAAACAAGACATAAATCACGAGCATACTCAAATGATTTCAAATTTGAGTTGAGTTGACTATAAAAGTTAAATTCTTTGTCAATTATGAGTCAAAGTATTTTCAACTTACTCAATTCAATTCACATGTTATACAAGTTTGAGTCAGGTTATGGTGAGTTGACGCATAATCTACTTATGTTTTAAAATACTATATTTAGAATTAAGAAAAAATCCTAATTTTTTTGCCATTTTCACTCTATGTTTGAGCTGAGTTGAGTATAAAAATTAAACATTTTGTCAATTATAAATCAAAGTGGTTTTAACTCACTCAATGATTATATGAGTTTGAGTAAGGTTATGGTGAGCTGACTCGCAACTCAGTTACGGCTCAAAAGTACTACATTCCAGAACTTAAATAAACTAAGGGTGACAATGCGAATCAGGCTAACCTGTTTAGGCCTGTCCCGCATAAAAAATGTGGACTGAAAAGTCTGGTCTCTTTGGCATAAGTTATGGCTTGCGAGCCCATGAACCTTCTTTATTTTTTATAATAAAACTTTCAATGTTTAACAAATTGATAAACTTTAAGAAATTCACGAAATTAAGCAAAGACTTTGGAGAGTTGAATGATAAATTAATAATTCAACATTTTCATTGATCATATTCATATTTGTACTTTAAAATGCATAATGTATTCTTCAATTTTTAGTACATTCAAAAAAAAATAATAATAATACATCACACCTATTTTTTCCACTCATACCAAAATTTAGAATGTTTATGCAAGAGTCTTTAAGAAAGTAACAAATACACATAAGTGTATTTTTTTTTTTGCAGGTCGAAGATCAACCCGCGCGGGCTGCAGGTTATACGGACCAGCGGGCTCAATATCTCAGCCCGTCATACCAAGTCCAGATTACCACCCCTAAAATAAACCCTAGTCTCTTTACCTCTTCCATACCTTTAAAGGACTCAAAGCAATATTCAGCCTTTGATTCTCCGCCGTCACTAGTATCTTTTCTGTCTATTAGATCTGACCACATCTGATTTGGTCCTAAGCTCCTTTGTCCTCCTGTGTTGCTCTTTGCTTTTTTCTCTGCTGCTCTTTCGCCACTCCTTTGTTGTTCCTACATGTCTTCTCCTCTTTTCTTGTCTACGGTTTGTAAGTTAATTATTATTTTTTAGTTTTAGATGAGTCAGTGAGTTGACCAACTTAATTGATAATTTAATCCATTGATTAAAACCAGTCACAAAATTTATGATTTCCCATAATTAGTTAAGTTGAGTTTATTTATTTTTAACCCTCCTGAAATTATATGTATAAATAGAGTTATTTGTGTTAAAATGATTCAACTAAAAATAAAATATCAAACAATTTTTACTTCATTCAACTTAGAACACAGTTTTACTTAAATCTCTCATATTCCAATATATATATATATATATTAAAATGGTGAAAAAAAAAAAGACAATAAAGTTGACAAACATGCATGTAGTTTTTTTTAATCTGTTTGCTGATTTTAATGGTGCTGTTTTAAACAAAGTAAAGAAAGAGTTTGATATGATATAGTGTAGGTTAAAAAAAAAAATAGAGTGGTGTAGCTAGATTGCATTTCCCGCCAAACTAGAAGGGGAGCGCGAAACTCATTACTTCATTTTTTTCATTTTTTCCATGTTGCTTCTTCTTCTACATTCTAAACCTAAACCTTCGAATCGGAAGAAAATGAAGGGTGGCACGGTTCAGATTGTCTGGCACGAGAGAAAACCTGTCTTAACCCTCGATTTTCACCCTCTCTCCGCCACTCTCGCCACCGCCGGCGCCGATTTCGACATCAAGGTCTCTCTATTGCTCGCTTCACTTGTGATTAGGGTTAATTATTTGCTCAATTTTATTCGTTTTCTCGTGTTTGCAGTTTTGGTCGATAAAGCCCTCGGGCACGGAGAAGCTCCCCTTAGTTTCCTATCTCAGTAACCTCACTTATCATAGCTCTGCAGTGAATGTTATTCGCTTCTCATCTTCTGGTAATTTCAATACGCCCCTTATTTTTCCCCTCCTACAATCTTTATGTAACAAAATTTCATTGGATCAAGTATGTATCAAGTTAATTCACTCGCGTATACTTTCGTTATCACCGAAATGGAGCCGATTGATGAGATTTGCATTATTTTTCCTCGCTTATTGTGCTACAAGAAAGGGTGTGGAGATTTCTTTTAGTGACAACTTCTATTTCTGATTATTTTCAGGGGAATTGCTGGCCTCTGGTGCTGATGGTACGACCTTGGTTAATAAATTTTAGCTTTATAGTTAATGTAATGCGGCAATGATTTGTCTGAATCGGATTTTATTTTTCTTTATCCAGGAGGGGACCTGATAATATGGAAGCTAAATTCTTCCGATACTGGTCAGACATGGAAGGTTATGAAGATGTTACGGTAAGGCATTTGACTTGTCTAAACGAGCAGTTTCAATCACATAGTTTAAAAGCTGAAGATTGTAAAAAAGTTAAAAGAAAAACGAAAGGTTGTAGAACAGATTTTTCATATTTTAGCTGCCTGATGTTTGTCAAATTGAATTATACCACAATTTCCACAATTTATTCTGGCAGCGAGTGCCAAATTTGGGTTTATGCGTTTTCATTTGAAATATTGGTATTGAAGTAATTCTATTTATTTCTGGAAAAATACACGTGTTTGGAAAAAAAATGACCTTGTCTCAACAGATGAATTCGGAAAAAAAGGATTACAGGACACCATTAACTTCAGTTAAAAACCAAAGCTCCAGGAACCATCGTAAAGACCAATCACATTATTCTTTTCAGCATTCATGTTTTACTGCATTTATATATTTCTGGCTTATAAGGGATATTTTTATGCATTAGATCTCATCTCAAGGACATTTTGGACCTGCAATGGTCTTCCGATGCCAAATATATCATATCTGGATCAGTTGATAATTGTTGCATTATATGGGATGTTAACAAAGGTAAAAAAGAAAACACATTACTGTCTTTGATACACTTGAATCGTGGCACATGGCAGTTGATATGTTGTACATGATTCTTGTTTGCCAGGAACTAACCTTCAGACGTTGGATGCCCATGCGCACTATGTTCAGGGGGTTGCATGGGACCCTCTAGGGAAATATGCTTCTTCTCTTAGTTCTGATAGGACTTGCAGAATTTACATGAATAAGCCTCATAAATCAAAAGGCACTGAAAAAGTTAATTATGTTTGCCAGCAAGTCATTTCTAAGGCAGATCAGCCATTATTTAAAAATTCTCAGGTTAGCATATAATGGTGATATCAGTCTTTATTTGTATCATTTATGGTTGTAACATACTTGAACGTTAGGCTTGATTTTCTTAATGTAGGATACAAAAATTCACCTCTTCCACGACGAGACATTGCCATCTTTTTTCAGAAGATTAGCATGGTCTCCTGATGGTTCATTTTTAGTTGTGCCTGCAGGTATTAGCTTTGAGTTCGAGTTGATCTTGTTTCGATTAATCTTACTTTTTGTGCTACTTCTAAGAATGAGCTCTTGTTGAGATTTTTCTGGAATCTGGCCAGTTTTTGAAATTTTCGTAGTTTATTATCTTTTATTTTACAAGGAAGTGAATGAGTGTCGAAGTCAAAGACGAAATTTTTTAAATTTTCCCCTTGTTTTACTTGGCATAATTTAATTGCCTCTTATTGGTTGACTCATATTGGTATCTTTCTCTCACCCGAATTTCTGCACAGTATTTATTACATGCTCTGTTTCCTCTGGGTAACTTTATGTTTCCCCATATTTCAGGTTCTTACAAAACTAATACTGCATCTGAGGCTGTGAATGCGGCTTACATAATTTCTCGAAAAGATCTTTCTAGGTAAAATTTCCACTATTTTATCCTTTTCAAGTGCAGGAGACATTATGCAAGTTTTGATGAAAGTTACAGAAGTATGCGTTTTGATGTGTTTATTTATTTGACCTCATATACAGGCCTGCTAGACTGCTCCCCAGCACAAATAAAGCTGTTGTAGCGGTCCGGTTCTGTCCCATAATTTTTAAACTTCGGGGAACGAACTCTCTCGACTCAGGTATCTGTGTACTTGTTTTTAATGAACAACTATCATATTTAAATGGTTTTTAATCAAGCCAAATAACATTGTCCGATCTATACACTAATCCTCACCTACTGCTAGATTGTCTTCTTATAATTTACTTGTTTGAGTCGCATGGGAGTCGGCTTAAATCCTACACTTGCACTACCGATTAGTATTTACTTAAAATCATGCCCGTCTTGGAGAATTTCTTGCTCAAAGTGGTTTTTGTTTAGTGCAGTTGGGGTATTCAACCTCCCATATCGCATCATATTTGCCCTAGCCACTTTGAATTCGCTGTACATTTATGACACCGAGAGCATATCTCCGTTAGCTGTATTAGCTGGTCTTCACTATGCCGCAATAACAGATATTACCTGGTAACTTTTATTTGCTAGCAATTCCTTTTTAGGTTTGAGAATTATAATTTTTTAGGGAAAGGTTTGTTTATCTCTAACTGGTATTTGTTCACAAGGTCATCTGATGCTCGTTATCTGGCATTGTCATCACAAGATGGTTTCTGCTCTTTGGTAGAATTTGAAAATGACGAACTTGGATCACCTTACTCTTTATCTGGTAAGCTGCCATCATTTTTCTGCTGTCATCATCAAGAGTCCAATGTTTCTTAATTACCTTATTACATGTTTCTCTAGAAGGAAAAGTCGAGGAGGATAGTAAGAGTACTGTACAGACAGGCAATAACACTGCCACTGTACCAACTGGGAATTTTGGTGCAGTTCTATCAGAGAGCAAGGACATGGAATTAGAAGCGCGGGCTGGTGCGTCTGGGAATATAGGTGCTGCAATATCAGAAAACCAGAGCACTGTTACCCAAGAGAAGCCTGACAACATGGTCATCGAGGCAACTGGGAATGTTGAAGGGGTTATAGCCAATAGTAGGAAAAATGAAGCAGAAGAGAAAACCGATGACATGGTTATTGAAACAACTGGAAGAATTGGTGCTGCTGAATTAGATAGAAAAAGAAAAGCTGAACCAGAAGATAATGCAGCGAAACAGCCATGGAATTTGGGTACAGTTAGTTTTGGAGCTCAAGACAAGGCTGGGCAACAATTGTCCAGTTCGAAGAGTACACCCTTGTCTAATAAGCCAGCCAGGAAGCGTATTACTCCAATTGCCCTTGATCCATGATTTTTCAATTGCTGAGAAATTCCATCCATGTCCGTCTTTGTACATCTTTTTGTGCGCCATTTATTCGGAAGTCACACGTTTCCCCTTCGTCGTTTTCATTGTTTTTGACCTATTCTGTAATATAGGTTCCAATATCATAGTGAAAACAATCTTCATCTGGAGACTTCTCTGGACCTCTTTTTCTTCTCTTGTCCCATCATCAATGGTCGAAAGATTAAATAAGTGCAGGAATGGCAAAGGAAATTAATTGCGAAGTCAGGGTAGATGCGAAAGACAAGCATGACATATCGGTTACATGTATTTATAGATCAGGGATGTGTTTTATTTGCTTATTTTCGATAGGTACACTTAACTGCATAATTTTCTCAGCTTAAAAGAAAATTTTTTCTTCCGTAAGTTGTGCTTTACAAAGTTTCGTTAGAGATATGATTATATTAAATAATGAGATTTAATAGGATAATATGTTTTTTATTGTTTTGTTTCTTCATCATAAATAAAATGTGCATGTATAACTCACCATATTATATTTTTCTCAAATTTTCTCTTCTCAATATTGTAAAATAAAAGCAAACTGATATCCTTGTGGAATGTACACTACCTTTTATGGACGGTAATTGGATTTCTTTACCTTGTGCATCCATATTGTGCACCGTTTTTTTATTTTCCAAGGTTATCTAATATTCTAAAACATGTCGAGTTATCCATATTTACAATTGACTAGATGGGTCTCCAACCAATCTTTGATTGTTCCAAATGCAATGTATTGTGTAAAAAACATATAGATACGAACATGAAGTGTCTGAAATTCTGAATAGGGGTGATCCCGTGATTAATCCTGTCAAATGGTGCCGTTCCTCCATTTTTCACAAGGCCGATAGAAAAAGTGAGAAACAGCATCGATTTAAACACAAATCCATTTGAATAAAGCGCAATTACATAATTAAGACAGGGAATCTGAAAAAAAGAAATTGATTGATCTATACTCTCCTTCTCCTTAACTTTTTCCTATGCAGAACAGTATTGTCATGACTAAAACCAAAAATCATGACATGCAACTCAGACAATACCTTTACTGATATACAAAGAATTGGCAAATTAAATAATTACTTCCTGTTTAATTTGTTTTAACAAGTTGCTATGTGTAATTGGACCATACTTTTACAAAACCTGGTACAGTTGAGTGTTGAAGAAAACCATGGTCGATGGCAGAGTTCAAAATTGAAGAATGAGATGGCTTCAGATTTATGGTGTTAGAATCCGATCCATACTTCTTGGGAGGCATCAGAATTTGAGGTAGGCTTGCGACTACTAAGAGTGTTAGTCTCTCTAATCTGCACCATTAATAAAAACGATGAAGCCCTAGAAGGTATGAGAAAAGTATTCTCTCTCTGAGACATCCAACCTAAAAAAAGTCATATAACTAAATTACATGTATAACATCCGACCTAAACCAAAAGTTATAACTAAATTCATCCGACTTAAGGAAAAGGGGGAAAAATCTCTTTACTGCACGGCATATATATATGACAAGGGAAATTATGTTTTGGCAATTCTTCCTTTATATAGCATTAAATTGACTACTCTTTTACAATAATATAATAATAGTAACATCTAAGTTAATCAACGATGTTTAGACAAATAATTAAATGATTGTTGACTGGTTGTATGACTAATATTGATTATGAATATATGAGTACTCATGAGAATAGATACACTGATACTTCAAGTAGTGTATCCTTATCCTACCCATATCCATATTCGATATTTTAAAATACCTTACCAATACTTATCAATGAAGTATCTAATCCTAAAACAGTAATACTTTCATAATATTGGTCTGTCCGGGGATAGTGGATAGTGAACAAATACAATAATTTATAACTTTTTATGTTGACGTTTAGTACATTTAATTTTAATTTGGATTCACACAATAACAATCATATAATTATCATGTTTTTAAAAACTTCTGCACATTTTTCAATATACATATATTATATATCGCATCTTATTATTTTCAAAATAAGTGTATCCATGTATCAGATACATGTCGTATCCGTACATCATAGGTGGACAAAGATACTCTAACGCGCATAGGTCAACTCGAGGAATGTATGTCTAATTCCTAAACATATGGTGAGTGACTCAACAAATAAAAGTCATGCCAAGTTTGCACACTTTAGCCGGTCATGAATATGTTTAAATCAACCACATACTCCCGGGGAAAACTCAAAAATCAAAGTGTATTAGAAGATAACCGAACTTACCGAGTGATTCAATTTGTTGAAAAGGAATTTCAGATTCAGAAAAAAGTTGGGCCAGGATAATTTCATTCCACATATCAGGTACTCCAGGAAGACACCAGTGGCTACAATCTTGAATAGATGAATTGTCACTCCAATTACCAACATGTGCATCACTCCGGAAAGCAGACATAGAAGTAACATGGAGAGCATTTATAGGAAAAGTAACATTCTTTACAACGTCTAAAACTGTATCTGAAAACAAGCTTTGATCCTTTCCATCAGTTTCTAATGTTGGGTACTGGGTCACATTGCAAATTCTACGAGTAAGATCACTGCATCAACAATAAAGGCTGGATCAATAACTTTTGAAGTGAGATTTCAAAGATAAGAAATTCCAGTGCATGAATAAAAATTCCTATAAACTAAGCAAAGCTACACGTAAGTATATATTTGGGGTGGGAGGAATGATAGGACATAGTTCTTCTAACTTAAGGTTAAAAAGGTTTTACCAAGGAAAGGAATAATTTTAAGAGAAAAGATAGACATGCTTAAATAGAAAATCATGTTAACAGTAAAGTAGGTACCTCCAGTGAGATGGCTCAAAAGTCCTAAAGAAGATGCGTGTTCTATTTTTATTAATCTCTCTCTCAACCCATGATGCCCAAGTTTCAAGTGCTATTCTAAAGGCAGCAGGAATTGACATCCCAAGTTTAAGAGTGCTTCCAACCTGGAAATAACAGCCCCTGTTGAAAGAAAGAAGAGAACCATTTTACAAAGAAACACAAAAAAAAGATTTAAAAATATGAAAATGCAGATTCTGCCTAACAAATAGAAATCAAAAAGCAACTGAATGAACATTTAATGAATAATGAATCTGTTAGGCCTGATGGGGAAAATCAGGGTCAATAGGTTAATGAGTCAGATCAAAAGCCTAGAATCTGGAAGGTATATGTCAGATAAAAAACCTAGAGTCTGGCTTGACCTTTATAAAGCCTAATGTTTATAAGCCTATTTCATTACAAGGCTTTAAAACTGGGTAATAGACTTATGGGCTAAATGAACCAACCTATCACTGAAAAAAACCCATGATTCCTGTGTTAAACAGTCTATCACAAAACAGATTTATTGCTATAATAAACTACCTGCCTATCACACCAGTGATGGTTAAAACAACTGAACTTATCACATCTAACAAAATATTAAAACTAATTCAAGTAAGGAACATAATGGTTTAGATGTTACAGTAATGATGTAGTATTATATATTAAATATTAATATTTTATTAAGAATCATACATTTTAAAAACAGTCTGGTCATATGTTTACAACAGTTTTCTGCTTTTAATTGAGAAGCAAATGGAAGTTAATTTCAAAGTCTGACCACTGATACTTTCTGCATCAAAAGTAGATTCCATTCAATTTCCTTTACCTAACCCCCATCAATTAATTTCACCACTCCTAGGTTCAGACAATAAACACAATTCTGCTAATACAACATGTTCTGATCATGAGTTATATTCAATTTATACAAAATTATGCTTACAAAACAATAGCCACATGCTATTCTCATCCAACAGAAAAGCTGACAAAGAGCTTATACAGAGAGTTTGGAACATTCAAATGAGGATATGCATGTGGAAGCAAAATCTTTATTACGATGGTTTCAATGTCACCCAATTTTGCATGATATAACATAGGTTTTATTCACAAATGAAGTACTCTTGAATTTGATTTTAAAATATAGCAATTGCATAAAAAGAGGATAACTACAAATGAACTAAATTAACTACAAATATTAAAATAGATGTCAAGATGAGATAACTACGTTCTATCTGAAAATAGAATATGGACATAATGTAGTACATGTCTTAATCCAACCTGAAACTACCCACAATTCCCACTAACAGAGAGTGGTCTCAGGTTATGTAGTAAAATTCTTCCCTCCATCCTTCTCTCGTTTTAGAAAATGAGATATCTTTCCTAGAAAAGTCCAACTGTATTATTTAGATGGTAGTCATAATGGGAAAGTAAAAGGAATATGCAATTAAGCATATGGTTGAATTCAGTTTTTCTGATGAATTGCAAGGCTCCGAAGGTTTTGTAAAAGCAGTAAAATATGTGTAGATTAACAGAAGGTTAAGCCACACCAGTTAAAACTTTGTTAAGTTGAGTAAATTTTCTAAAAGTGGTATCAAATATATTTTAAGTTAGAAATTGAAAGAACAAAACATAGTCATGTGCCACACTAACAACAAGCAAAATTTCAAGTACAACTAGCCTCTATTCTCAAACAATGCGATGGCAAGAATCACAGTAATAATCTCCAGAGTCCAGGGATACAAATTAACTGGGTAAGGCAGCCTTCTGGGTTTTTTTTATTTATTTTCAATTGTATGGATTTTAACATTGAGAGGGTACACAAAGACCGCGAAGGATATTGGAAAAAAAATATTAAAATGGATATCATATTGAATAGCAAGTTTGAAAATTTTGGTTTTCAATCAAAGTGATCTGTACAGATGAGATGACTTCACCAACTGGAATAAGTTGGACATTGGTATGGCCATGAAGTGATGGGATCACAGACCAAAAGGAGCCCACACAAAGAGAAGTAGCTACAAGAAGTATGGTCAAAAATTAAGAAAGGGAGCAGAGAAGTCCAATAGATAAGGAGAGCTTCTAGGGGTGTCTTAACTAGAAGCAAGGCTAAGGAGCATGAGGAGGAGCTTCATCAAACCAACAAAGACATGACTAGTGTAGATATGAATAATAATACCTCTTTGTATACATACCTAGTAAGTATTATTTGGTGTTAATCCTCTCTTCTTAGGATCATAGGATTTGGTTAGCTTAGCCTAGTGTGCTTGTACTCTTCTTAGCATAGCTTTGTTTGGTTATAAGGTTGAAAAAGAAATGGGAAGGGATATCTTTGACCACAACCTCACACGCCTACCTTCTCCTATATAATGACAACTCTTGAGATAACTTTTAATGGAATGAAACTTGGGAATTTGGTGAAGAGTGTGATTCTTCTTCTTTTCTTGGAGAGCTCTATCTTAGGTGACATCCCATGTTGCGAACCTAAGTTTTGCTTGTGTCCAAAGAGAAGTGCCCCCTACCTTGTCAAAGTTCCCCAACTTTGTGCTTCCATCTTGAAGCCAATCTTGTTCTCAAAGGTAAACCTTTTTTTCTTGGTCTTTCCTTCTTTCTCTTAGTCTCTTTTGACCTATCTCTCTTTCTCTTGAGATCCTTGTTTAGCCATAGCATATCACACCTATCTATTTCAAGAATCATCACTCCTACACGTTACACAATTTGCCAACCCAAACTATACCAAGATTCAAGATTCAGGCCAAGCACATTGCCTTACCCATTCAATCCGCATCATAATCTGACAAGAGGTATCCAATTCCAATTAGTTTCAATTTAGAACTCCTCCTATCATCACCTTTAGCTTCCGCTACCAAGAACCAACCCTGTCCTTCCAAGAATCAAACCAAATCCATCTTGACGAACCAAGCACCACCTTTCCCTGCTTTTCTATAGTTTGACCGAATCATAACCTCACCAAAAAACAATCCAGAAAACCCACCTAAGTGCAAGGTTCTTTCTTCTCCTTCATCATCTAGTCCTTGAATTTGTAGTGGAAAGATCCACCAATCTTGCAAGCCTAACAAGGCTTCCATCATGAAGCAAATAAGAGAACAATAGCTACTATTGTGAACAATTAGGTTAACTGCTAAAAAAGCTTTGTATCACCAGGGACAAGCTTTTTCCCCCTTAAATAAAGGACAGAACTTAAATCAAGTTCCTTCTGTTCTTCTGAAATCAAACCAAGACATGATTTTTTTTTTAATGCAATATTTATTTAGTGAAGGCCATTTAATGCTGGGAAGGACATCCACATGTCACATTTGATTTGAGAACCTGATGACAAGGACATAAAGAACTTGATCTAAATTTTGTCCCAAAACAAAACCCACTGACAAACCAAATGATAAGAAAAACAGTGAAGGCTGAAAAGCATGGCAATGAAATTAGAATGAACTATAGTAGATATCCTCACAGTAACACATAGCAGCACTTGGGCAGCGGTTTAACATTAAAATGTGAAAGAGAAGGGAAACTTACATATCAAAAAGCTTAGATGGAACCCACCAATGCCCAGTATTGAATATCAGAATATCTGAATTCACCCACTGGTCACTTATATCATCCAACTTGTCCAATAAGAGTGTGGATTTGACCCTTTTTGGTGCATGTCTAGGCATCCTGCCCTGCTGCACCAGAAAAACCGAGCGAAAAAACTCAACGGTGAAATTGAAGGCACTGAACCGAACCCCCAAGAACCTGATCTTCTTTGTTATCTGATTCCGGTTCACTTCATAAACACCTCTCTTATCTTCAACACCAGCCATGAGCATGCAAACCAGAGACTCCCACTGAGTCCTACTCATTGAATCCCCGACAAAAACAATCCTTTTGCTTCTCAACATTTCCAACACACCGCGCACATCAAACCTTGGAATCTCACAACTCCTAGGCTTCCACCTCCATCCAAGATAATCCCTGTCACTCCTCCCATTCCCTACACAGTCGAATCCCCCTTCTACGAAAGGGCACTCTGTGGCATTATACAAGGGGTGATCTTGAACCCGCACCCAGCTTCCATCAAACACATCACAATCTCTAACTGATCCATTGTTGCGCTCAGATGAAAGAACTTGGACATTGGAAAACGCTTGGCTAAGGCTTGGAAGGACGTACATGTAGCCACCTACGGCTACAAAGAAGGAAAGGACAGAGGCAACGATGATAAGAACCTGAAACCTGAGAGAGACACATCCGAAGCGGTTGTTGTTTGTGTTGTTAAGACTGACTCTGGGACTTCCAATGGCGAGGGACCTTCGATTGAAGGAATAGGTTTTGTTGAAGGAAATGGTCCTATTCAGAGCACTCATTGTGACAGAACAGAGCCATCACGCTACGCAACCGATGAGTAAGTTGAAAGGGCAAATAGAGTGACCCAGATGAGAAAGATTCGATTTTGGAGAGAGAAGAAAGAAACCCAGATGCCAAAAATGGATAAAGTATGGAAATACAGAAAAATCAAAGTCCAAGGACAGAAGGAGAAGAGTTGTTGTGTACATTATTATGACATTGTTGGGCACACAACATAACATGTTTCATCGCAACTCCCTCAGTGGTGTTAGGTACTCTGAGACATTTAATCACTCTTTTCTTATTTTATTATATAGAAAATTGTGTAATTATGGGATAGGACCGTTTATTACAGAAGAAAAAACATTGGTCATTTCTATTAAGTATTTTTAACTTAATAAAAACACATGATTGCTATTTTAAAAAAACTTGAGTTTGTTTAACAAGCATTCCAATAACTTATCAATATTTGTGATGATTATTAATTATTGTAAGTATTTAGATTAATAATACTTTTTCATTCTAAATAAATAATTTGAAGATTCTGTTATATTGATTAAAATGTATTCAAAAAATAAAATTGAGTGAAAATATTTAAAAAAAACTTGAGTTTGTTTAACAAGCATTCCAATAACTTATCAATATTCGTGATGATTATTAATTATTGTAAGTATTTACATTAATAGTACTTTTTTCATTCTAAAAAAATAATTTGAAGATTCTGTTATATTGATTAAAATGTATTCAAAAAAAATTGAGTAAAAATATTTTAATTTTTTGAATAATTTCCAAATTATTTACTCTTTACTATATACGTGATAAAATTTTGTTCAATAAATAGTTTAGAAAGTAAAATATTTTTATAATGGAGACTAATGATAATACAAGAGTAAGAATTTATCGATCATGATTAGTATGGGTAGGAAACTTTAATTTTTATTTTTAAATACTTAATACTTACTAAAGAGAAATAAATAATATTTTTCCATAAATTAACGGTATCTTATCCGCGCATTAAAAAAAAATATAATTTTCTTATATACCAATTTGTATATAAATTAAATTTAGAGTTAAATATGTTTTTTTTCTTGAATTTTGGAATTAGTTTGTTCAAAATTTTAGATCAATTTAATCTTTTATATTTTGAAATATGTGAATTTAACCATTTTAATCAAATTTTGTTGAGTTTATTTGACATTTTAAGTATATTTGACTTAACATTAAATGTGTCAAAGAGTATAAACAATTCAAGTACAATCCTAAAATACATACCAAACATTAAATAAATCCAACAAAAATTGATTAAAAAAATTAAATACACAAATATTAAAAAATAAAAAATTAAATTGATCTAAAATTTTAAAATAAACTAATTTCAAAATTCAAACATAATTATATTTACCCCTTAAATTAATTTTATAGATATACGTAAATCTCACACCAGCTGTGCTGTGATCCCAACACATTTTATAATTAAAAAAATAAATGTAGTGGTGAGCAGATATGCTATGGCTGGAAAGTGGGCACCGCCATCTATGCTGGCATCATGGTTGACAATCAAATCTAAACACAATATTTACACACTAATCCATAACATCAATGTCGTCACAATTTTAGTTTACAAAAACCAATTAAATAACAAAGATCACACGATCACACATTATCTACTTGCACATAAGAATTTATCCCTAAAAATTAAAATTATTTTCTTTAATAAAATTATTAATGTAAATTAAAATTATAAAAATGTCTTAGCATAAAGAGACAAGTTGAAAGTCTAAAATATTACACATAATAATTAATCATTCTACTAATTAATTGATTGATGCAAAATAAGAAAGAAAAGGCAGAAAAAAATAACAAAGAAGATATAAGAGAACAAATTAAGAAAATAATTAAATTTTATTCTAATTTAAGAGGAATAAAACATTGTTTTTCTCTTGTTCTTTCATAGAATTTATGATAGAAAATGATACATTTGTTTTGCAATGAAAAAGAAAAGAAAAAGATTGGTTGGTCTAATATATTTAAACTGAGTTTGTCTAATTCTTCAAAAAAATGGAACCCAATTATAATTTTTAATAAATGGATTGAATTATTGACTTTAGGGTTGAGTTTTCTATTGAGATAATTGTTAAATTCTCCTCCCTAAATTAAGTCTTTTTATTTTATTTTTTATTATATCCCTTTTCCGAAACTAATTTCTGAATTATTTTTAATTTCAAAAATTAATTTTAAGAATGTATTAGATATTCTAACAATAAATTTTAAGAATTTAATAATTATTTCTGTAATTATTAGTATTTGTTGTATAAGTTTATTTGCTGCTTAATAAGCCAAGTATGGAAGCATTAGATAAACTCATAATACAAAGCATTATAGCTAAAAAAAAATGGAATTATTGATAGATAAAATTTGTTTTATTTGTTAATAATAACAAAATTTTTAACAAAGAAGTGATAACTAAAAATCTGAGTAAAATACCTGTCGATAAAAAATAAAGTTGACAGAAGAATATAAGAACCCAATTGTTAGGATATGGTTGCTAAGTAGGATGCTGGATTCCAAGGGCTGAATAAAATTTTTTGTTTAAGGTATTATTTTTACTTATTGGACTTCAAATTTGTGGTTTGCTTGTGTCATGATTAAGGTGTTTCATTCATGTAAATCTCATGTTTAAAATTAAAATTGTCCTCTTATTTCAACTCTCTCTAAATCATCTAAGAAATCATGTTTGTTTAAAAAGGTTTCAAGCCTTTTTTTTTTGGTTCTAAGCTTTTGTAGGATTATAATGATTCAGTCAAGAAGTTTTCTTTCTCTCCTGTTGGTTCATATATCCAATTCATAAATTCAAAGCATCCTTTGCACCTAAAACATTTAGAGGTTGTTAGAACTTAAATGTACCTATCACAACCTTTCCAAATACACTTTTTTTTAAGTCCAAATTCTCCATTAGTTTTTTTTTTTTGTGTCTTTTAGTGGGTATTAAAAATATATTATGTTGGTATTTTAAATATCTTTTTTTAATATATTTTAAAACATCAAAATTAGTGGTAATCAGTGTATTATGGAGACACAGTAGAGGAACAACACAAAAAAAATCAGTAGAGAATCCAAATCCATTATTTCTTAAGGCTTAACTACACAACTTTTCTTAATTGCCAACAAAATTTTACCATGAATAAAATCAAAGTTACCAACGAATTTTAGAATTTTAATTATCTTATAAACCTTAGTTCGGAAGATTATGTTATATTTATATAATTTTATTATATATGGTTTAACAATCAATAAATTCTATTATTAGTTAATATCAATTATATTACCCATTGTTTTTAATATATGAAAAATAAATATTAGCATATCGTAACATAAAGATAGTAATATCGTTTCACACACATTTTAAGAATGATAGACAAATGATCTTTCATTGATACCAAGTACACAATTCTTTCTAAACACATATTTAAATATACCATATTTTGTATCTTAAATTAATTTTTCTAAGAGATTATACCATGAACCTTTCTGCTTATTCTGAAGATTATGATTATTTATTTTACCTTTATGGTGTAATTTATACTTGATAATTATTAAACTGAGCAATTTTAAAAAAAAATTAACAATACAGGGAAGTCGTATTAGACTTATATGATTTTGAAAGAACAAGTCGTATGCCATGAGAACGACTTTACTGAGTTGTACATAGTAAATATGACTTTAGCATGATATTGATATTAATAGAGCAAAATATTTTATTATTTATTAAAAAAAATGAGGTCGTGTGAGTTGGACGATTTGGATAAGAAATTGTAATTCTGGTTAACGATTTCTTGAACATGTAAATTGAAGTTGTTGTGTACTCCTTTGGAATGTAGTTCACAACTTCAATGTTTTTTTATTTTTTAGTTGAAATGATAAATTTAGTTTTATTATGACTGATGTCTAATTATTTTTAAATGAGTTGTATTAAAATCACATGAAATAAAGAATGAAGACCTATTATTAAAAAATTAAAGAAAGAAGGAAAAAATATTATTAGAGAGAAAGAAAATAAATATTATCAGAAAAAATGATAAAACATATTATATTTTTAAGGATCAACCAAAAAATATTTTTTTCATCGACAAGATTGATAACAACACACAAAAAATAACAATAAGTAATTAACTAAACAATAAATAGCATCACAATAGAAGGTGAAATAAAACATTTTTTCTAAACTAACTTCTTGCACAAATACACGGGTTGCTTTTTTTTTTTTTTTTTTTTTTTTTTTTTTTTTTTTTTTTTTTTTCATTTGTTTATTTTCTTTTCTCATCGAACCCTCGCAATTTCTCCCTCCTATTTTTCTCTTAACACATGATGCAAATGATTGTATAATTTTAAATTGTATAATGGACCATAAATCTATAAATTAAAAATTATATTTTATTTTTCTTAATGGTTCACACTATGTATATATAATAAAAATAAAGGAAAATTTTCAACAAGTAACCAAGAAAAAGAAAAAAATGCTAATCCAAATCAAGGAAACCGCATAAAAGTAGGATGAAGCAAAAAATATTACGTTTTGCACGAGTAAGTCTATAAATGGAAAATCAAACACACCCTTTGACATGTAATGCAAATAGGTTATTAATTATTTCCAGCCTTATTCTAAGAAAAAGTATCAAGTTCTCTTTATACATATCTTATTGTGTTTAAATAAAAAATTATAACAAAAACAAAAATAGAATATATATATATATATATATATATATATATATTACAATAAAATTTTAGTTTGCTATAAATGAATTTAATTTGTTTAAAAAAATTAAAGATAGATTCAAACTTGGCCAATTATTTGTTATAAAAACTTCTAAACTTAATTTGACTTTTTTTTAAAAGAAAATTGAGTTATTGTGTTATCTTTCTTTAATAGTTATTTTATATTATATCTTTTTATTTTGTCAAATTTGTCCTATTTTCTAAGCAAAGAGAAAATATATCTACATTAGTAATTAAAGACAGTTAGATAATATAATTTTTTATGTTAACATGTACAATGCATAATTACTACACTTTTCTAAATACAATAATAAACTAACAGTGTTTATGGAGAAATTTTTATGCAAAATAAAAAATAATTTATAAAAATTAAATATCATTATTTAAGACACTAGAGAAAGGTAGAAATTAGTAATTTAACTTTATAAAAGTCGAGTCTATTTTGTTTATATGATGTAAGTATATTTTAAGACTTAATCAAACTTTTTGTCATCTTATTAAAGACCATTTTGCAACAAAACTTTTATATGTGGCATAATTTATTTTTTTATAAGCTTTATTGTGGTACATATTTTGAGAACGGATATATGCACAAAAGGTAATTCATTTTCTCCTTTCTTTATTTTTATTGTCATATTTTTTATACTTTGGCTTACATCTTTCTATTATATTCTTCCTCTTTTCTGTTTTCTTTGGTTCCGATTTTATTTATCATTTTTTTACAATCAGATTGTATCAATTAGGCGGTAACAAAGGATAGAGCATACAATAAGTTCATTTTTAAACCATAATCTCTATATTTTTGAAATTCAATTATAGTTGTGATAATAACATTTTTGTTATTGGTTCTAGTAATTAAGACTTTTCGTTCTGTGAACTAATTTGACTTTCATTTGTGTTTTGGTTACTTTTGGTGACTTACTAAACTTTTAGAATTTTCAACTATATTTTTTGTTTTTCTCGAAGTTCAGGTAAATTTCAAGTAAAATGAGTCATTTTGAATCATAGTTTGAAATATTTTATCCATTGTATAATAAAGAAAAGTGTACTTTTTTTTTATGGTGATAAATCTCAATCTCTTACGATCTTAAAACACTTTGATCTTATCCACGAAGAGGAAAAAGAAGATTCCGCTTCCTTAACTTTTATTTGTTATTTTCTATTTCGTGAGATTAAGGTTGCTGGATACACTGATATTAATAAAGATAGAGAGAATATTCAAGTCCTCTTATGATGGGGAAAACAATAACAAACAATATACCAGAGAATGCAGCGGATATAATTTCCCCTAACTTGCAAGAATCTATGAGGAGCAATAATCAAAGAGCAGCAATAATAAACCACCAAAAGCACAAA
>Ga0214542_1001895_pt1 | contig 43285 bp, 21 predicted proteins | sample CNSS1metaG_FD_160096 | JGI IMG/M metagenome (GOLD analysis project Ga0214542, IMG submission 160096) | Root nodule microbial communities from cowpea collected in UCLA plant growth center, Los Angeles, California, USA - CNSS1 | ecosystem: Host-associated > Plants > Roots > Nodule | place: USA... | reverse complement strand
TTTTTCTTTAAATTTGTTTGTTTTTTTTTTTTTTTTTTTTTTTTTTTTTTTAAAATTAGAATCAAAGTTTTATTTTAGATACTTATTAGAATCTCCCAAATGCGAACTTTTCATTACGTACATTATCATGTGAAAACTCAATTTTACTTTGAAAAAAAATATAGAAAATACGTAACAAATATAGTTTAGTACTTTGTTGAAAAGAGACTTACGTTACATCGGTATACCAAACGCTAAGTCATGTTTTAATTTTTGGGCGTTACAAGCGCTTGAAATTGTTACTATAACTTCTTCAAAATTGTATTAAATGGTACTGTACATTCTCTAATTTTAAAATAAATATTCATTTTTATCATCTTTTGAATAAAAGAAACACACACACACACACACACACACACACACACATATATATATATATATATATATATATATATATATATATATATATATATATATATTATTTATAATTTTTAAATAATATTCACATTTATTATATTTTTAGGAAACGATCTACATTCTTCTTATATGTATGTTGTTTCTGTTGCAATAAATGATACGTAGTTCTTTTAACAAAAAAAGGATATTATTTTCGTTATTTTATTTCAAAATATTTATTAGTTTAAAATTTGAATAACAAAGTATGAAAAATAAAATTAAAAAAATATAAATTAATGAATCATTTTTATAATAATTTTCTTTTATAAGTGAAATAAAACAGTTAATTATTACTTTATTAAAAATATAGAGAATATTAGCGTATTTATTAAAAACGCTATGAAAAGCAATGCTTTATTTAGAAGTAATAAAAAAACGTGAGTGTGATTTTATTAAAAATATAAAAGATGTAAATATCTATTTTATAATTAAAAAATATGTAAATGTGATTTAATATAATCTAATGAGAAAATTATTTTAATTGCAGTTACTATTTTCTTAATATAGATCACATATCATGTTCATATGGCATGTAATTGATTTTATATATAAAAAAAAATATATATATATATATATATATAAATATATATATATATATATATATATATATATATATATATAACAAAATAAAAATATAAATGATATATTTTATTTTTGAAAAAAAAATGAAGAAAAAATCATTCAAAATTTGATATTCGGTTAATCACAAACTATGATCTACATTTAATTATCCAAACAATCAGGTTTGAATTTTCACTATCAAATACTTATATTCTTCGAACACAACTTCTTACTCAGTATATAACCCTCCCATATATTGACCACTCGAGAATACTACACAAGTAAACAATCTTAACAAAAATTATAAAAAATATCATGCGAAATAAGTAAGATAAATTTTTATATACGTTTTCTTTGATATATCCCTCTAAATTCCTTTATAAAGATCTATATAGTTTCTTTAAAAAACTTTGATGCACAGTAATAATACTCTAAAAATAATATAGAAAAATGACTTTTGATTCTGAAAGTATTTAATACTGACTGTAAGGCATCTTGTATTTTGAAGTTCCCAATTTACAAATTAAAACATAATTAATCAATTATTAGTTGACTTAAATAAATTATATAAATATTTATACTATACTTAAATAAAATTTGACTATTTTGAGATAATCAATTATACACTAATTCAACATTTTAAAATAACCGATTAATCTAAATGAATAATAAACATTTTTAAATAATCAGTTATTTACAAATATTAGTAAATTTTTAATTATCATAAAGACATAATTTAATCAATTAAATTGTCATTCAAACGACGCTTATATTTAACTCCAAATTCAATTTTCATTCTTTGCCTAGATTACTTTGATGCACAGGTTAAAAAATAATTAATATGCATTAAATTTATCATTTTTATATTAAAAATTAGAATAATTAATTTTATTAATTAAAATAATATAAATATATATAACTAAAGATAAAAATATCTTTTAAAATTTGTAAGTAATGAAAATAAACATCTTAAAAACTTTATTAAATCTCATTGATATTTTAATTATTATTTTTTCATAAACTTTTTAGATGTTTTATATTATTTTTTGTTGATTTTTGTATTAATTTAATTTTTTATGTTTAATTATATTTTAATTTTTAATAATATTAAAATATAGTTATTTTATTATTTTTTAAATTTTATTGATAAATATTAAATGAAATATTATAACAATTATACAATATTTATGGATATTTTTGTCTTTTAAATAAAATAAAATTGTATTAATTATGATTGTCATATTTTATTTAGGCTTAAATACCTTTTTGATCCTCATTTTCGTAGTGTTTGTTGCGGATAGTCCTCATTTTGATAAAATGTTTAAAATGGTCCTCATTTTTACCGAATGTTTAAAATAGTCCTCATTTTCGCAATTCATGTTTTATTTGGTCCTTTTCTGTAACGCCGTTAAATCATTAACAGAGCACTGTACAGGTAGCACAGTTTGTATTAGGGTGTGACATGTACTGTACAGGTGGCTAATTAACGTTAATTTTTCAATTTAGGAAAAATTTTGCAATTAGAGAAATTTCTTCATCTTCGTCTTTCTTGAGCTCGGATTTGCAGAAGAAGCAGCTAATACTTGCCATTTCATCATTGGATTGCAGTTGCACTTTTTATCTCAATTTTCCAATTAATCATCATCAATGAGGTAAGTGGGTTTAGGATTTTTTGGATTGTGTTTGCTCGTGGGTTAGGACTGTTGAGAATGCACCAATTGCTGAAACTGCTGAGAATGCACCAACGGCTAAAACTCAAACAACTCAACCACCAAGGAATGAAGTGGAGAGTCAAGCAACACCACTACCAACACCATAAAAACCATCTCAGCAGTTTAGGATGAAGTTACAGATTAGGAGGAGGTCATGATAGCAGCTACAAACGTCTTAGTTATTTTTTGGAATTTATTATGTAGAATTCATTATTGATGTACTGCATTTTGACTTTCCTTAAACTTCGTTCAATCTCACTTTTGCCAAACATTGATGTAGTGCATTTTGATCAGGATGAATTAACGTTATGAAATTAACTTCTTCCAGACTTAGATCAATTTAATTTTTCCCAAGGTTAGATCAATATCACTTACTTCAATGCTCAGATTAAGATGTCATTTTGAACATGTTGGGACTAATATCAACATAATCAAACTAATTCATTTCTTCATTTAACAATAATACAAAATAGATTGGACTTTAAAAGATTACACACAATAACAGTACGAATAATACAATAACAATACAAGTGAACCCTATCACTAATTGCAGCCTATTCTCAGCAACCTTCAATGGCTTCTCCACATCATTAATCTACCTCATTTGTGTCATGATGATGACATCCTTTTCATCAACACCGCCATTTGAAAAAGTTGCAGCCCACATTATTGGAACCACCACTCTATAAATCAATAAATCAAAAATTAAAATCAATTTATTATTAACACAAAAATAAAAACAGATTGTACCCAAAATTTTCTACCAATATTCTTTGGAGTTCTTGTCATCCTCAAAGCTGTCATCTCGGGGTTAATCCATTTCTCGTTGAACCACCAACAGTGCACGAAGATTGGGACTGTAAAATACCTATATAATGGGATTGCAGGAAGAAGAAGATTGCAGCAACACCAATTGGGAATGGATGAACAAGATTGCCAAAACTCACCAACTGCCCAAACATTTCTTACCAAAACCCTAGCTCACTTATTTATCCCCAAATATCTAATTACCACACTTATACAATACACGTAACACACCCTAATACAAACCGTGCCACATGTACAATGTTCCGTTAATGATTTAAACGGCGTTACAGAAAATGATCAAATAAAACACAAATTGCGAAAATGATGACCATTTTAAACATTCGGTAAAAATGAGAACCATTTTAAACATTTTGTCAAAATGAGGACCATCCGCAACAAACACTACGAAAATGAGGACCAAAAAGGTATTTAAGTCTTTTATTTAATATCACAATTAATTATGAATTTTTATACATTTCCAAGACGTATTAATTATTTTTAATAATTATTATATATATATATATATATATATATATATATATATATATATATATATATATATATTAAACATCAAGTTAAGAAAAAACTAAGAAAGACATCTTAGAATCTGAAATATTTCTAAACTTTTACAAGTACCCATCATCAAAAACATATATTGACTATGGACTCTTAATCAATACAGAAAATATGAATTTATTTCCTTATTTTAGAATTGACATATTGTATAATTAGTATTTATATAGTTAGTATGCTCATTTAATTTTTCATTTTATGATTAATACTCTTTTTTATATATTCCATGCCGGTAAATTTTTTTATTTAATTTTATTTACATATTATTTATCTTTTTATATTAAATTTTATTTATGTATAATATAATCAATATGTCCTACATATAATATATTATGTTCTATATCTAATATAGTATAGTTCAAGTATTCATTTTAATTATTATTTCATTTAAAAAATTTTAGCCAGTTTATTTTTTTATTTATTTGTATTTTAAGTTTGTTGACAACGGGACATTTTTTTTAATGAACTATGTTGGTATTGAATTTGGATTTGGATCGATCTTTTTGTATTATTCCTTCTATTATATCTTAAAATTACACTAATTTTAATTTTTAAAATATATTAACAATTTTCTTAATATATCAAAAAGTATATTTTGAAGATATCACAGAATAAAAACTGACATAAGTACTTGTCCAAAATGATATCACTTATCGAGATTTCAAGTACACTGTCCTTACAGAATCTCACAAGTATTGAAATCCTTACATGAAAAAATAGTACGTGTGACAGAGTTTGTCTCTAAAAGTCAATTACTGTTAGGGTGTTGGGTGATTTTTGTTTCTTGTTTTAGTTTCAATTGTTCCATTTTAGTTCATGTACTTTAAAAATGAAAAATTTTGAACTTCACCATTTTAACAATTTCATGTTAGTCGATGGATAACCTATTATCATTCCATTTTTAACAAATTATTAAAAGAAGTAATTAAAGAATAATTAATTTAGAGATAAAAAATAATTAATCAATATATTAACTAAGTTAGATTCCTATTTTATAAATTAAAAATAATTGGTATCTAAATAGTATTTATTAGGTTAAAATACTTTTTTGATCATTATTTTTATACCAAAATTTCAATTAGATCCTCATATTTTGATTAGTCTCAATTAGGCGCATATTTTTGTAAATCAGTAACAATTAGGTCATCTCCATTAGTACGATACTAACAACATTAAATATGTGTCACGTACCATCTCCTCAATGTTTTAATTTTTTTTACTATTTTTAATTTTCTTAAACTATTTTTATTTTTTCTAATTTTATTTTAAGAAAATATTTATGTCACATGTCACATTAGTAGTTTGTCATGTGTCAAGTCAGTAAGATGACACATGTTAAGTCAGTGTTTGAATCTTAATTTGGTCTAAATATTTGTTATTTTGATTTCATTTCAGTTTCAATTTTTTTTTAAAAATTTCAATTTCATCCCTTCCAAATTGAGATAAAATTTAATTTTTATATCGATGTTATAATGATATTTTTATTAAAATTGATATTTTTATTAAATATTTTAAAAATATTAAGTTTATTTAAATTTATATTTTACATTAAATTTTAATTATATTTTGTTTTAAAATTTTAAATATATTTATTTTAACTTGTTATAATGTTGTTTTAAAATTTTTGCATTTGAATTTATGAAATTGTTAGTTTTAAACCAACTCTAACATTTGTATAGAAGTTATTGATATATAATGTTATACAAATATTTGGAATATAAATTTATCCATCTATATATTTATAATTTTAAAATAAAATATAAATAAAGTTTAATGTAAAATATAAATTTAAATAAACTTAATATTGTTAAAAATATGTAATAGAAATATTATTTTTAATAAAAATATTATTATAATATTTATATAAAAGTTAAATTTAGTCTCAATTTGGAGGAGATGAAATTGAAAATTTTTAAACAAATTTATAACTGAAAAGGATCAAAATAACAAAAATATGAACAAAATTGAGACCGAGACAATAACTTACGTGCCACCATACTGACTTGACACGTGACATGATACTGATATGCCAAGTGACATATATTTTTAAATTAAAAAATTAAAAAATACTTAAAAAATGAGGAGTTGATATGTTGTACATTCTTAATGATGTTAATACCATATTAATAGAAAGAACCTAATTATTATCCATTTAAAAAAAATGTAAACCTAATTGAGACTAATAAAGATATGAGAACTTATTTGAAATTTTGATATAAAAACGAAGATCAAAAAATATTTTAATCTATTTATTATCAATGTTTTAACTAATTATATTAGTTTCAATTATTAATTAGAGAATAATTTAAAATATAATAATATTAAGTAGCTAAAAGTTTGATACATTATAACCAATTTAGACTTTAATTTACAAATAAATTATAAATTTTTATTAAGATTTAATTAGTAATTTAGTCCTATATTTTTCTTTTGACTCAATTAAATCCTTATATTTTTTTATCTGAAGACCTCATTAATATCGAGGATTTTGTTTACAAATAAAAGTGACAAGAGTTGAATCTTTATTATTTCTTTGTTTGTGTGTTTTACATTGTTTAATATGAATGCTTTTAGAAAGGAACTAGATTATTTTAAAAAATATGATCAAATCAATAATTAAGTCTTTTGAATCATATACCTTACCAATAAAAGGTAATAGTACATTCAGTACTATTGACTACGGATGGCAAGGGGAATAAGGCGAGGACGAGTTTTGCTATCCCATACACATCCTCGTAAAACAAATTCATTCTCATTCCCATACCCAAACTCAACGGATATCAAATTTTTTTTCCATCCTCATTCCCACTAGATAACGGGTTTAATCTCGTACTCATACCCGTACCCGTTTTCTAACTACTTCAATATTAATTTTTATAAAAGAAAAAAAAATTACGGTAAAAGAAACATAATATTATCAAATATTCAATATTAGGAGGATGGTTGTTTCTTCCATATCAAATACTTTAAAATAAATTATAATTGTTTATATTTTAGATTAGAATACCAAATAAAATTTCATGAGAACCAAAACATTTATTAAATTTGTAAACTACAAACATTAATGAGACTTAGTTGATAAAATTAAAAAATATTTTTAAAAAAATATAAAAGGAAAACAAATATTCAAATTAAAATATATTTTAAATGTTTGTTTACTTCAATTTTTTAAATTATAATGAATCTCTTTTTTATACACTAATAAAAGTTATAATACATAACATGATCAAAATGACACAAAGAACAAATAATAAACATAATAATAAAATTTTGACATAAATTTTGTATCTTTTGAACTCTAATATATGTTGGATAGTGAAAAAAATATTCATGACAATTACATTAAATTTTTATATTGTAGTAAATAAAAATTATTTATATAATTAACATGAAAAAATTATAGTATGATTGATAATAAGTTAGAAAAATAAAAATAATTAGATAGAATATATCGAAATATTATTTTACATGATGAAAATAAACAATAAAAAAATGTTAAAAAGTTAACAAATGTATGTCTCAAAAATAATTTGAGAGACTATTGAAAGAAATTGTACAAAGGAAATCAAATGTATAATCAAGAGTATAATAAAATGAAAAATACCTTAAAGATCTAAGAAAACTTTTCAAATATCAACATATATACTCACACTAGTGCAAAATTGCATTTTTACCTCGCCTTATAGGCCTCGGTTGGCAAGGAACCGAAGCATATAATGGCGCGGTGGCATTTTTGCAATTTCAGGCAACTTTTATGTCTCGGTTCAAGAAAAACCCAAGGCCAAAAGGGGTTATAGGCTTCGGTTAAAAAAAAACCGGTGCCAAAAGGTGCTTATATGCTTCGGTTGAACAGACCCGAAGCTAAAAGGTTACGTCTTTGACCTCGGGTGACATTGAACCGGGGCCAAATAGTTTAATTAGGGCACAAAACGCGAATCCCTCTACTTCTTCCTCGTGTCGCTGTATCTTCTCCATCTTATCCATCTTCTTCCTCGCGCGCACAGAACCATATGGGAACCCTAAACCCTAGCCACCGTGACCTGCGAAGCTATGGTCGTGAACCTGATCGGCGTCAGCCACCACTGCGACACGAAAATAGGGCACCAAATCTGCAACGCGGCAACGCGATCCACCATGGCAGCACCTTTCGCGAGGTTGCCATTGCGCTCCACTAGAGGAACCATCGTCGAGATCTCCGCCGCTGCAGAAAGCCACCGTCATCGCAACAGAGGTCGTGAATCTGCACCGTCGCCGGACTCGCGTTCAAGGTTCCTGGTGAGCTCTTCCTGTCTTCTCGCCATTCGTCACAGCGACGCCGATGATGGCTTGTAGTGGTGGTTCGCGTTCATCGCTGCGACAATGGTGGTTCGTCGATGGCTTCGTCTCTGGTGATTTTCTTTCTTCTCTGTTTCTCTATTACTGATTTGTTCTTGGGTGTGAACGATTGGGGAAGATGAAATGTGAGAGCTTTGTGCTGGGATGGGGGTTCTGATCCGGTGTGATGTTGTATTGCAGGGATGAAGTTGTTTGATTCTGGTGTTGCAGGGATAAAACGATCCTGGTTCTGGTCCGGCGTTAGGTGGCTTACTATAAATCGACTTTCTCTGTGCCACGAAAAATTTAATTAAAAAAAATATTTTTATCTTATGGCTTCGGTTCTCATGGACCCGGTGCAGAAAAGGGACTCTATGGCTTCGGGTAACAACCGAGGCCAAAAAGAGATACTTTTGGCCTCACCCCAATATGCCTCGGTTCCAGACCCGAGGCAAAATGAGAAAAATAACCGGGGCAAAAAGCCCTTACTGCACTGGTGTCAATGGTTAAAAAATAACGAAAATTATTTTAACGAAACAAAAAAGTTCTTCAAATTAAACGAAAATCAGTAATAATAATAATAGGTAAAGAATTTTTTTATATTACCTTAAATTGAGAGTATTAAACATTCTCATGTGAAAGGAAAATATATAATAAATAAAAATATTAAAAAATAATAGAAATATTCAAATGTAAGACATACATTTTTTTTAATTGACATACATCATTTTAACATAATTATATAAATGTTATGATAAGATGAAAAATATATTGGAGATGCGAATGAGTTTTATGACAAAACAAATAAATAGAAGAAATAAAATATAGAAAGTATATATATATATATATATATATATATAGGATTACTTAATTAATTATGAATATTTTAATAATTTAAACGGGAACGAAGTTATGGCGGGGACGAGTATTATGGCAGGATATGTACATCCCCTTACCCATCTCCATACCCAATTAAAAAAGTCGGGGATTCCTCATACCCATACCCATACCTATACCCGGTCAATGCGAGAATTTTCCGTCAAAACGAGAACGAGTTCGGACAATACCCACGAAAGTGGGTTTATTTGCCATCTCTACTATTGACCCTTTGTCTTTGAATTCTTGATTTGGGAGTAACTGATCATATGTCTTTGTTTTTTAAGTTCTTTAATTTGTATGTCAAAATGATAAAAGAACAATTCATTATAGTTGCAATTGTGATAATATATCCATATGCAAATTTAGAATCATCTATTGTATTAAATAATGTTTTACAAGTTATACAAGTGACCACTAGTATTATCTCTATACAAAAGTTAACAAATATTTGAATTATTTAGTAACTTTCTCTCTCTTTATTGTGTATTTTAGAAACATGTCACGAAGGAAGACAATTTTAATTGATAAGGAATAAAGTGAGTTGTATCTATTAGAATCCAAAGACTCAAAACACAACAAAGATCATAAGCCAATAAGAAACATCATAAACATGGGCAAACTCTCTAATATGACTTCATCACAAAATACTTAGGCATCCCCTTTCAACCTTGTAAAATTTTTGTTCCGTCATTTGTTCACTAAAAAATTTGTTGAGCCTTTCAATGTGATATTTGTTAATTCTCAAAGCACCACCATGTATCTTATCCCATATCTGGTAGAAAAAAGTAATTTTCCTTTTGATTTGATTCACTATGATGTTTAAAGACCTGCTTCAACATATATTTTTGGAAAAAAATAGTTTGTTACTTTTTATTGATGATTGTACTTTTGTCATGGACATACCTTATGAAAAGTAAATATGAGGTATTTCAAAGTTTTTTTTATGTTTTTCCTCTTGTCCAAAATCAATTTTAAAAAAATATAAAAAGGAAATAAGTTTGATAATGCTACGTACTAAAAATGTGAATAAAGAATTGTTCAAATTTTTCTTATAATGGTATTTGTTCATGAACTAACATGGGTTAGTACTTTAAAACAAATAAGAGTTTTAGAAAGAAAAATCATCAGCTTTTAGTGTTTGTTTCTAAAATCTATTGGGGAGAAACAATTGTAGGACTTTATTTTCATTGAAATCCAATGAGAACCAAATTCATCTTTATCCTAAACACTTTTTTTAAGAGCTCAAATGTGCATCAAGAGTGACTCTTCCCATTTTGAATTTTTTCAAGTGTTTTAGTAAAATACTTTGCTTTCTAATGCCTTGCAATATTCACATTCATAAATAACAACCTGAGAGGTGAAAACAAAATTACAAGAAAAAACATTTTTTGAATCATTTCCAACATTTCCAAATCTTATTTTGCAGCGTTTAACTTTTTTTTTTTTACAAATAATTTACTTTCTTTTCAAGTCAATTATTTAAGCCATTTAATCTATTATTTGTCACAACCAAAACATGTAAAGTAAGAAGGATTAAAATTAGATTTGTTTTAAGAGAGTACCTTCATGTCCTTCTTCTAGTTTTTCAGAAATATTTCAAACATTTTCATTAAGGAGGAAAAAGCTTTTTAGTCACTATCTCCATCAAGTTCTTCATCATGTGATTAAACTCTGCATAACAATATTTAGTGCCAAAACTGCCTTATTTTTGTCACCAACATCTTACTCAACTAACTTTTTCATTTTTAGCTTATGATCATGGAGGTAGCAACTTACAAAAGAATGCATCTTTTCCACAAAGAACAATGAGTAAACTTTTGAAAAATGTAATATATGCACTACCTAAAAGAATAGCTTTGGAAACTTGTCTATATATAACAGTTTTTTCAAGAAGTAGCTTATATTTCATACAAAGCATCTATTAGACAACATAAAATGATAACAAAGAAATCTACAATACTTTGTAGAAGGCAAATAGTGATCAAGAAAGAATCACACAGAAAATTAATGTGATTCAATTAAAATATTAGCCAACTTCAACCTATGCCTATAAAAGAATTTACTATATCACAAAGATTACAACTTCACTCAGTTTCTCTCACAAGATTTTATTTATAGGGCAAAAGTTGTTATAATTGACAATGTGAAAGGCTCATATGAATTAATAAAGAAACAAGTAAGCAATATTTCTCATCATAAAACAAAACAATCACTAGATGGTTCCAATAAATGTAACATGTTAACTAAACACTCCAATGGGTGAGATGGTGTAAAAACCTCTAATGAAAATTTTACTGAGTCATTATTCACATCTCAATGTAATTTTTTAAAGGTGTCAAAGAAAAGAAAATTTTTACATATATTTTTGTAATCCTAAATGAGAAAGACTAGTGAAATTAGTTTAGAAGTGTCCCTTCATTAACTTTTTTGCATCAATTATTGAAAATTTCAATGTTTTCTCGATAAAACCGTTATAATTTATGTACTGTATGGCTGTCCAGCGGACCAAAGTCAAGCGGTTAGAGGCCGCTCGTTACGAACAAACCTCGTAGCAGACGCCGAGGCGACCAATCTATCGGAGTCTCAGCTCTGAGCAGACTAAATCCGCTACCCGTCGGTCGGACGAACTAAACACTCCCTCCGCTTTCACCTCCTTTTTGAACTTCGTCTCCATCTTCACAAAGACTCTCAACTTTAAAAGGCAACTCGTCAGGCCGTGCGACCCTCGGTCGGTCGGCCAAACGGGAACCTTGGTCAATCAATCAGATTAATTAAGATAAAACAAGTCAGTAATCACAATTAAAAAGCCATTAGGCAATGATTAAGGAGCCCTAATCACAGGCCCACACCGGAAACTATAAATAGGGGCCCAAGGTAGGTTGGTGAGGATTTTTAATTCGCATTTATTACAGCAGTTACAATTATCTACCGATCGGCCTTAACTAATTTAAGCATCAGAGCCTTTTAGATAGGTACACCGATCGCCCGCCTGACCGATCGAGGAAGAAGGAAGATTGTGTAGAACGGAGGATACGACGTTACTTGAGAAGAACACAAAGAGGAGAAAAAGGGTAATTTAAGTGTTGACTGTAGGTGCTTGGTCCCTACACCCGAAACATTTTGGCGCCCACCGTGGGGCCAAGCAGTTGTTCGCAAACCTTATACCCTTATGGTGACCACAAGAAATAGGACAAGCAACGCAAACGGAGGAATGATGGTTGACGATCAAGCTGATACGAGAGAGATGATCAGAGCAATGCAACAGAGGAGGGATGAGATGCAGAGGAACCACAAAGCGCAAATGAATGCTCTGCGGAGGAGAACGCCGCTCTTAGGCAGAAAAATGATCCCATTCCCTCCACCCCAATGGTACCCGATCCTTTTTGCTTGAGTAGGGCACAACCCCACCGAGAGGACGAGCGACTGGAGAGCCGACCTCCCCTAACGGGCGCAAAACAGTCGCAACCGATTAGAGTGGAGAAGACACATGCATCTAGAGGGAATGCCTTCCATACCATGGCCGAGAGTTTGGGAGCCAGCAGAGGAGGTCACCCCTCCAAACAACCAATCCACGCTGAAGGGAACTTCCCCTTCATTCAGTTTATTTTGAAAACACTTATGCCCGAGCGATGGAAAATGCCAACGTTTGATAAGTACGATGGCACGACCAACCAGGACAACCACATGCGAGTGTTCACGCATCAGATGATGTTTCACGTAGTGAGCGACCCGATCTGGTGTCGCGTGTTCTCGACCTCCTTGACAGGAAAAGCTTTGGAGTGGTTCTCCGAACAACCGGCCAACAACATCGAAAAGAAGATGCCCAAGTTCACCACATATACCCCGTTGGCTATCCCACGAGCTAAGATCCTGCAGGTGGCCTTCAGCGTCGAGACACTTCCAGCGCCGAGACACTTCCAACCCCGAGAAGAAAACCCCCACCACTTGATGCCGACGGTAGCAAGCACTGCCAATACCACCGGACTATCAGCCACACCACTGAAGAATTCCACACGCTCAAGGAAAAAATAGAGGAGCTGATTCGGCAAGGGCACCTCAAGAAATACATCAAGCAGGATCGCCCCCCACGAAGTCCAGTAAGGAACAGAAGCCCGATTCGAAAACAAATCCCCCCAAGGCGTGAGGAGCGGCGGGGGTGGGAGCTTGACTAATGGAGGAGGGAACTGTCCAGAAGCCATCGGAGCAGCAGGAGTCGTAGCAAGAGCAAGGACAAACCCTTAAAGGGGTACATAAACACCATCTTAGGAGGATTCACGGGAGGAGGTTTGAGTTCGTTCGCTCGGAAAAGGCATGTCAGGGTGCTCAAGTTGGTCCATCTCATGGAGAAGAAGGTGTGATCAATGCCTCCCATTACCTTCACCGATGAGGACTTCAAGGCGCCTGATCCAGATCATGACGACCCGATGGTGATCTCCATCGAAGTGGCGGGGTACGGGATCGGAAAGGTCCTGGTCGATCAAGGAAGCTCTGTCAACATCTTATATTGGAAGACCTTCCAGAAGATGAACCTTTACGAGGATCTGATCGTCCCCTACAACGAGTAGATCGTCGGATTCTCGGGCGAACGGGTAGACACTCGGGGATACTTGGACCTCCACACCAGGATCGGCTCTAGAAGAGACGGACAGGAGGTAAGAGTCAGGTTCATCCTAGTTGAAGCTAACAATTCCTATAATGTTTTGTTATGAAGGCCTTGTCTAAATGCCTTTGGAGCGATCGTCTTGACTCTTCACCTAGCCATGAAGTTCCCATCAGACAAAGCGACGATATGTATTGTCTATACCGATCAGCAAATTGCGAGGCAATGCTATGCCGCTGGGTTGAAGATTGCCCCATACAGCCGCCCCAAGAAGTAGCATTGGTCAGAGGTGGCGATGACTGATCTGGACCCCAAACTAACGCGGAGGATCGGATCCAGCCGAAATGAGACACCAAGAACATACCGATCGGGCAACAACCACACCAGGTCACCAAGGTAGGAGGGGCGTTGAAACCAGAGGAGGAGGAGCTCTTAAGTGCCATCATCACTCAGAATAAGGATCTTTTCGCCTGGTCGTCAGCCGACATGTCGGGCATCCATCCTGATGTCATGTCCCACAAGCTGGCCATCTTTATGGAAGCCTGACCAATCGCATAGAAGAAGAGGAAAATAGGCGAGGAGTGACGACGAGCGGTCCTAGAGGAAGTCAGAAAACTGGTAGAAGCTGGATTCGTGTGGGAGATCAAGTACACCACATGGCTTGCAAACGTGGTGATGGTGAAGAAGGCGAGCAGAAAGTGGAGGATGTGCACAGACTTCACCGACCTTAACAAAGTTTGTCCGAAGGACGCTTACCCCCTCCCCAATATTGATCGGCTCGTCGACGGGGCATCTAGGCATAATTTCCTAAGTTTCCTAGACGCTTACTCGGGTACAACCAGATCCCCATGTATGGTCCAGACAAATCTAAGACTGCGTTCATCACGAATCGAGCAAACTACTGCTATGAAGTGATGTCGTTTGGTCTAAAGAACGCCGAGGCAACATACCAACGACTGATGGATCACATCTTCAGGGAGCATATCGGCCAGAGCATGAAAGTCTATGTAGATGACATGGTGGTGAAATCTCAGACGATCGAGGATCATACTCGCGACCTCAAGGAGATCTTCCACCAGGTGCGCAAGTACAACATGCGGCTCAACCCAGAAGAATGTGTGTTTGGAGTACCCGCCGATAAGTTCCTAGGGTTTATGTTAACCGCCCGAGGAATCGAAGTCAACCCCGATAAATGCACCGCCATCATGGAAATGAGAAGCCCCAAGAACCTCAAGGAGATACAACAGATGGTTGGCCGACTAACGTCCCTAACACGTTTTTTACCAAGACTGACAGAAAAGATCAGGCCGATCCTCAAGATCATGAAGAAACAGACAACCGACAAGTGGGACGACCGATGCGAGGAGGCGTTCCAAGGAATCAAGGCAATGATCAGCAGCCCCCCGATCATGAGTAAACCGGTCGGGGAACTCCCTTTGCAGCTATACTTGTCCATTTCAGACGACACCCTCAGCATCGCTCTGGTACAAGAAAATCTGGAACAACGACCCGTATATTTCATCAGTCGGGTTCTGCAGAGCGCCGAAACAAGATACCAGCTGGTGGAAAAGATAACCTTAGCATTGCTGATGGCCGCTCGGTGACTTTGTCAATACTTCTAGAGCCATTAAGTAATAGTACGCACTGACCATCCCATCGCCAAGATCCTTAGAAAAACGGTCCTCGTCGGTAGGATGAGAGCCTGGTCGGTGGAGTTGTCAGAGTTCGGTCTCAAGTACGAGCCGATGGGATCCATTAAAGGACAACACTTAGAAGATTTTGCTACAAAATTACATGGATCAACCTCCCCTACAGAGCAAACATGAACGCTCTTCGTTGATGGTTCGTCAGACAAGCGCAACGCGGGAGTCGAAATTGTTATCGAGGGGCCGGGCGGCTTCTCGGTGGATCATTCCCTGCAGTTCAAGTTTAGAGCGTTGAACAACCAAGCGGAGTATGAAGCGCAATTGCAGGTCTGAGGCTAGCAAAAGATTTGGGAGCACGGAAGCTGAGGTGCAACACGGACTCGCGGCTGGTGGTAGGGCAAGTGCAAGGGGAATACCAAGTCAAGGACGATCTGCTGCTTCAATATTATCATAAGGTGGTCAAAGCTATCAAGGAATTTGAAGAAGTGACGCTGCACCACATTCCCCGAGCAAAGAACGCCCGAGATGATCGACTCTCCAAGCTAGCAGAAGGAAAAGAGAAGGGGCAGTTGAAGACCATCATCAGACAAATCCTGGTTAAGCCTTTAGTGGGAGAATGTGCAGCCATTGACCGACCGAACGACTGGCGAAGTGAAGTTCGAGAGCTCTTAAAGAGAAGTGACGTCAGGGAGGAGATGAAGCCGATCGAATGGCGTTGCGCACTCCGGTTTGTGATAATCGGAGAAGACCTGTACAAGAGGGGATTTACAACATCGCTCTTGAAATGCTTATCGGAGGAAGAGGCGGCCTACGTTATGAACGAGGTCCACAACAGAGTCTGCAGAATGCATACTGGTTGTCGAACAATGAGGGCTCGAATAGTCCGAGCGGGGTACTATTGGCCGACTATGGAGCAAGATTGCGAAACGCTAATAAGTGCGAAGGTTGCCAGGCGCACGGGAATGACGTTAGGAGAGCCCCTACTGAGTTGCATAACCTAACAACCCCTTGACCGTTCGCACAATGGGGGATGGATATCGTCGGTCCCTTTCCTATCGGCCAAGTGCAGAAAAAATTTATTTTAGTCACTATTGACTATTATACCAAATGGGTCAAAGCAGAAGCCCTAGCCAACATCACCGCTCAGCAAGTCCACTCCTTCGTATGGCGGAGCATTGTTTGCGGTTTGGCTTGCCCCACACCATCATCACCGACAACGGTCGGCAATTCATTGATAAAAAGCTAAGGGACTTCTACAAGCAAGTAGGAATACGCCACCTGACCAGCTCGGTTGAACATCCTCAGACTAACGGCCAAGTAGAAGCAATGAATAAGGTCATAGTAGCTGAGCTGAAGAAGCGATTGGGAGAGGCCAAAGGAGCCTGGGTAGACGAGCTGTCGCAGATCTTATGGGCCTATCAGTGCACCCCTCATGGGACGACCTGGGAATCCCCGTTTAATCTGACCTACGGGACGAACGCCATGTTGCCAGTAGAAGTCGGAGAGCCGACACTCCGAAGGGAAATGCAGGGTCTGGATGTAGGGATGGCAACGGGGCAGGGCGGGGACGAGTTTCGCTATCCCATGCCCATTCCCGTGAAAAAAATTCATCCTCATCCCCATACCCAAATCCAACGGGTATCAAAGTTTTATCCCATCCCTATCTCTACCGGGTAACGAGTATAATCTCGTACCCATATTTGTACCCGTTTGCTTACTACTTCAATATAAATTTTAATTAATTTTTATAAAATAATAAAAGATTACGGTAAAGGAAACATAATATTATCAAATATTCAATATTAGGAGGATGATTGTTTCTTCGATATCTAATACTTTGAAATAAATTATAATTGTTTACATTTTATATTAGAATACCAAATAAAATTTCATGAGAACTAAAACATTTATTAAATTTTCTAACTGCAAACCATTAAAAAAACATAGTTGATAAAATTTGAAAATATTTTTAAAACAATTTAAAAGAAAACAAATATTCAAATTAAAATATATTTTAAATGTTTGCTTACATCAATTTTTAAATTCTAATGAATCTCTTTTTTTATACACTAATAAAAATAATAATACTTCACTTAATCAAAATGACGCAAATAACAAATAATAAAAATAATAATAAAATTTTAACATGGATATTGTATCTTTTGAATTCAAATATAAGTTAGATGGTGATAAAAAATTATTCATGACAAATTACATTAATTTTTGATATTGTAGTAAATAAAAGTTATTTATACAATTATAGTGAAAAAATTACACTATGATTGATATAATGAGTTAGAAAATAAAAAGTAATTAGATAAAATATACTGAAATACTATTCTACATGATGAAAATAAACAACAAATAAAAATATTAAAAAATTAACAAATGTGTGCCTTATAAACAATTTGAGAAACTATTGAAAGAAATCATACAAAGGAAAACAAATGTATAATAAGAGTATGATAAGATGAAAAATACCTTATAAGAACATTTTTCAAATATCAACATATATACTCAATGGTTGAGAAATAATTGTTTTAGGGAAACAAAAGAGTTCTTCAAATGAAACAAAAATTAATAAAAATAAGTAAATAATTTTTTTTATATTACCTAGTAAATGAAAGGTTTATGCTATTAAACACTTAAATTGAGAGTATTAAACATACTCATGTGAAAGGAAAATATACAATAAATAAAAATATTAAAAAATAATACAAATATTCAAATATGAGAGATAATTTTTTTTTTAATTGACATACATCATTTTAACATAATTACATAAATGTTATGATAAGATGAAAAATATATTGGAGATACGAATGAGTTTGATGACAAACCAAATAATTAGAAGAAATAAAATATATATATATATATATATATATATATATATATATATATATATATGGATACTTAATTAATTGTGAATATTTTAATAATTTAAATTATGACAGAGATATGGTGGGGACGGGTATTATGGCGGGGATATGTACATCCCCATAACCATCCCCATACCCAATTGAAAAAGTCAGGGATTCCCCATACCCATACCCAGTCAATGCGGAGATTCCCCGTCAAAATGGGGACGGGTTCAGGCAATACCCACGGGGACAGGTTTATTTGCCATATCTATCTGGATGTAAACTGCAAACGGCTCCGAGAAGAGCTTGATTGGACGACCGAGCGACGAGAGAGAGTGGTCGTGCGAGCTGAAGCATGCAAAAGGATGGTGGCGAAGAGATACAATGCCAAAGTAAGACCAAAAAGCTTTGTCAAAGGAGACTTGGTGTGGAGAAAAACCAACGATGCTCGCAAGAAGTCTGCTTAGGGAAAGCTAACGCCGAATTAGGAGGGGCCATTCCAGATGACCGAAAACTTGCACAACGGAGTGTACTGGTTGGAGCACCTAAATGGGAAAGAGATACCGAACACCTGGAACGCCAAACATTTGAAAATGTATTATAGTTGATCATAACATCATATCGATAAAATGAGTTTTTCACACATCTCATCGACTAACCGAGCGGGACTCCCTACGGGACTTGATCTAAGCCTGATCGATCAAAGGGAGAGCTTCCAAAGGAAGGCCCGTTCGAACAGCACTGATCCAAGCGATCAAGCAAATACTCCAACAAGGAATCAATGACACGTGTTGACGAAAATTAAACGACCGATCGTGGAAAACACGATCGGCTTAATCGAAGGAAAATTAGATAACTAAACATCCACACAGAAGACCCGATCACCACAGGGCCATCATATTAAAATCACCTCGCGTCGACACAGCCGACAAAATATTAATTATCCTATGGGCCGATCGCCCAAGCTAAAAATAGCTAAATCGATTGAAAATAAAGAAGGTCCAAGAGACCGACGAAATCGAAACAACTAAAGCGGTAAAGGAACAATTAGAAGGCGACAAAGCGGATATCAATGATCAAGTAAGAAACGAATGTGGGACGCATGAATTTAATGTTACAAAACCAAAGGCCGATAGCCCGAGCGATCGCACGATAATCGAACCGGCCGAGCGTCCAAGAGAACGTGTGAAAATAACCAAGCAAAGGAGTGCACGACATACAAGTTAGACGAATCAGGGAAGAAAGGCCGATCGCCCGAGCACAAAGAACAAACGCACAACCAAAGTAAAAAAGGGGGCCGATAGCCCAAGCACTCATAACAACGCGGAAATTATCAAAGCAAAATGGGTCGATCGCCCGAGCATTCATAACAACGCGGAAATTATCAAAGCAAAATTGGCCGATCGCCCGAGCATTCATAACAGCGCGGAAATTATCAAAATGAAAATGGGTCGACTACCCAAGCAAGTTAAACTTAGTTCGACCACACAAAAAGATCGAGCACGATCCACCTCAAGATCGACCAGGCTCGATCGGTTTTATAAAAAAATGTACAAAGAAAAAAGAAAAATTAAAAGCTAAGTTACAAATCTGTCGTGGTCGACGCGAGAGTTGAGGAAGGAGGAGGAACGCCAACCTCATTGAGCGGTTCAAAAACTTTCTCTAATTTGCCCTCGACCACACCAAGGCGGACGTCGAACCGATCAGTAGGACATCGGTAGTAGAAGATTGTCTGGTCGACGATGTTTTGGAAGCCCGTCTCATATTGAGCATAAACTTGCTCATCGGCTATGCGCAGTTCGGCCTCGTACTTCTCAACCTTTTTCCGCCAATCCTTGGTCAACCGAACGGACACCAGGTGCTCCAAAGTCTAATCATCGAAGCGGCGCTGGAGCTTGCGCAGTTCATCGACCGCCTCCTTAGCCTTTAGCTGTTCCTCTTTCACCTGATCGCCCGCCGCCTTCAGCAGACCTGCACACTTGGCATGCTCTGTCTTCACGACGCTCAGCCGGTCGAACTCGGACTTCAGATCAGAAGCAGAGGCCTTCACCTCTTGAAACTCCACCTGAGCCGTCGCTAGTTCTTTCTCTAAATTCTCGACCCTGCTTCGGTTGACCTTTAGAAACTTAGTGCAAATCGCGAACAGCTTCAGGCTTAGTTCGTCCGTCGTCTGCAACGCCTCCTCCTCGGACACGTCCTTCAACATGTCCTTCACGCGAGGACCCAAGTGGTAGGAGACGTTCTCGTCCAACCGAACGTCGTTACCAAGGAAGACAGAGGCCAACGATCCCGAGGTTCCCCGCGCTTGCTCTGTTTGGATGAGCGACCAGCGGAGGAGCCACCTTTCTTCTTTTTCTTCTTTCCTTTTCCCCCTTCGGTGATAGGGACGACGGTAATCGGAGGAATGATAAGCATAGGGGGCGACGGCCTGTCCCCGACCCCCGACGCTCCAGTTGGTGCATCCTTCTCTAGGGTGGGGACTGTTGAAGGGCCAATTTGGCCACTCGATCAAGCAGTGGCATTGTCGGATGAATCCTCCGGCCTAAGTCGAGTCTTAGCTCACGCCATGAACTCAACATTGGAGATCGTCGTGCGGCCATAATATCTGCAAAGAAACAAAAAATTTAGACAAGTCAATATTAGTCCCAAAGACGATGGGGCGGATCAGAACAACTAACCATAAACTGCTCTAGATAAATCCAGAGAGCGGAGACACTGGATCAGCGGCCTCAGTGGGATCTTGTCGGAAAGAGTCTTGAAGACGGCAAGATCGGCTCGCTCGGCAGGGGTCAAGCGATCCTCAGCCCAAGGATCAATGGGTGGTGGCATCTGCGTCCAGTAGAGGGGGAACTTTGGTCGGTCCTCCTCATCAAAGATGAACTTCATACCTCGAGTGGGGATCGAGACCTTGAAAAACCCGGTCTTGAATCCCTTATAGGAAGCGAGATAGAGGCTGAACAAGCTCTTGTTTGCCCACAAAAATGACACCCAACCCTTGGTAAGAGTGGGTGTAAGACCCGTGAAAATTAATTAATTAGTAAATACGGGTAGGAAGAGCCTTTATGGCATTAAATGTTAATTATGTGACATGGAAAAGTACTAACTCATGTGGTTGAGAGTACTTTGATTGTGTGAGAGGACTTGGGTTCGAGTCCTATGTATGTCATTTGTGTGTTGTTTGAATTATTCTTGTTTTGTTTTGGGTAATATAATTGTGACTAGTGAGTGATATTATAGTCATAAAATTATAATAGTTATCATTAAATATAACTTGGCATAGTGGTTGTGCTTGGACCTTATGAGTGGAAGGTCACGGGTTCAAACCTTGTTAGAGGTAAAATAGACTTTATTTTTGGCTGAATGAAGTTGTAGGAATGAATGTGGAAGGGCAAAGGAAAACCCAGCAGAAAGGAAGGGCAACCAAGAGAGGCTGAAAAACCCCTATGTAATTAACATTGAATAGGAATTAAGCCCAATTTCGTTTTTAGTTGAAACCCATCATAAAGACACCTATAAAAGCCAAATTCTAGGTAGAAGGAAGGCAGTGTCGTGAACTGGTTTGGAGAGGAAAATGAAATTAGGGTGTGCAAGGGGCTGAAGCAAAGGCAATTGGGAAACCAAGGAACTTTATCCTCCCTCAATTTTTAATCAAGAATTTCAGGTTAGGGGAGTTGTCCTGGTGCGTTTAAAATTAACTGATATGTATTATGCTTTTGGGTCATTGTTGTTCCAATTGGTTTTTGTGGTCATGAAATTTGTGTCATATGTGTTGTAATTGGGAAGGCTGGTTGAGGTTTGTTTACACATCCATGACTAGTATTATATGATTAGGAGGGGAATTTCGTATGGAATGTGTCAGTGTTGAATTTGGATGTGAAGTTGGTAGTTCATATGAATAGAAACCATGATTCGAAGGGTTTTTTGTCATGTTAATGTGTTGGTAATGATTGAATGCTATTATGGTATGATTTTGGTTTGGTTTGACATTGTTTTGGGTGAATTGTGTGCGTGACAGAGAGGGAACTCTGCAAGTCTCGCCCAAACGAGTCTATCTTGTCTAAGCGAGAGTTGCAGAACCTCGTTTCTGGTTTTGGTTCGTGCTACTCGCTCAGGCGACCTGGTTCAGTGTTGAGCGACACCTAGTCTCGCTTAGGTGAGAATGGCTCACTTAGGCGAGGTCGCAAGGAAACCTGGACGTTTTGAGCGTGACTTCTCGCCTAGGTGGGATGTTTTGGAGTGTTAAACGATAGGTACACTCGCTTAGGCGAGAATGGCTCGCCTAAGCGAGGCCATGATAAGACTTGGTGTGTTTGTGTGGAATCTTCATCCAGGCGAGGAGCTTTGTGTGGTACATCAATTGTTGCATGCTCGCTTAGGCGAGATAGTGTAGCCTAAGCAAGACCGACATACTAGCTTGGGCGAACAAGCATAACTTAAGCGAGAATGGCGAGGAGTCATGTTTATATGTGCTGTTTGTATTGTTTGCTTGTTATTTCCTAAAAGTATAGGAATTATTTGCATGTGTTTGTGTTGTTGGCTTGAAGGACTGAGTCCAATAGGGGTCTGGGATGTGCTTGATGGTGGGACGCATGATGGGCATGGAACTGTGTAGTTCCCGTCGGCTGCTAAGTGGCGAGGAGTCCTTAGTATGGTGATTACATGCATCGGGCGCACGATGGGCAAGGAACTGTTATGTTCCCATCGGCTGTTATTGGACGAGGAGTCCATAGTATAGTGATTGTGTGCGTGCCATGGTCCGAGCGAGAGAGGCTTGGATGTTTTACTACAGACGAGGAGTCTGTAGGGCAGGACTATGAGCAGGATAGGCTCATAGGATTGGACCACGAATGGGTTAGTTTCGTGAGAGCACAGTGAAGTCCCAAGACCTAGTTCATGTATATGACTCATGAAGGACTATGAGATCATGGATGGGTAATTTGAAAACAATGAAATACTTAGTCATGTTATTTTAGGGATGGGTGGCATATTTATTTCATGTATATATCTATATATTGTGCATAACTCACCCTATCTGTGTGTGTGTGGCGATGATCAGATAACTTGTTATCTAGGAGCAGATGATTTGACAAGTGAGCTAGGTGATGCTTAGAGGCGGAGTGCAGGGGCTACCTAGGCTTTTGAAAGGATTTTCATTTTAAGACTTTTGATGTAAAATTTATTATGTTGAATTTTGGTGGATTTTGTAATAATGTAATTGCGAACATATGAATTATGTTACAGTTAAAGTTTTGTTTTAATTTTCCTGCGTTTTGGGAAAGGGATTTATAATAAATGTGATTTTAATTCCTTATTTTTATTTTATTAGTTAAACTCGTAATATCCTATCGGGATGTTACAGTGGGTCAGGTCTTGTAGAAGTGCAAGAACAAGGGCATGGTGGCAGTCAGACTGGCCGCTCGGCAAAGCACGTCGAATGCCTGCATCGACGCCCAAGCATTCGGATGTATCTGGGTAGGAGCGCACCTAATCTCCCGCAGTACGACCATCTGCCAATCGGCGAACCGCACGGTCAAACTCAGATCTTGGAAGAAGCAAGCATAGACATAGAAAAAATCTAGCTTAGCCTCCCCCCGGCCATGGCACACCCTCTCATTGCCCGCACAAACTTTCACTCGAAGGAACCGATCCTCCATGACGTCCCCAAAAATCTTGGTCCTCTCTACCAAGTCCCCAAGATTGTTCCCCCATCAGTACCTCGTCTCGTAGGTTCGTGGCTCGTAGGGTGCCTAGTCATAACCCGGAACAGGAGGCAAGTCAGTCTGCTCCCCTTCATCGGCGACATCGATGCTAATCACATCCCCACTCTCAGTGGAGGCATGCTCATGTCCTTCTGGTAGACCGACCGGCTCCTCGACCTGACCGCCATTATTACTATGTACAGGAGAGCTTGTAGAAAAGGACCCTTCATCGAGCGATGTCTCCGTCTCGGACAAGCTGAATGGAGAAGAGACTGATCCACCGCCCCCAGAAACCTCGACAACCCCACCAAAGGACCCGTCCGAGCTCGACCAGCTAGAAGAAGCCATTATTACCTGTAGAAAGAGAAAGACGATCGGTGATTCAGATAAAAAGAGAGAAGAAAGCGTGAAAATAATAACAGCCACACACCACTATTTATAGAAAAATTAGTGGGACAACGCGATCACAAGACGATCAACGGCTCAAGCGTTGTGACTCCTCGCCTTCCACCTGACAGGCATAACCCACGAAGCAGAATAACCGTCAACAAGTCCCATCGGCCCGCTCCCATCGACGTATCGGCACATTGGCGTATTGGCCCAGCAGTTTCCCTTAAAAGCTTTTCGCTTCACCTTCGACATCGCTCAAGGCTTGGGGGGCTTGTGTATTGTATGGCCCATCGGCATAACGACCCAGCGGACCAAAGTCAAGCGGCTACAAGCCGCCCGTTACGAACGAACCTCATAGCAGACGCCGAGGTGACCAGCCCATCAGAGTCTCAACTATGAGCAGACTAAATCCTCTACCCGTCGGTTGGAGGGAGAGGACTAAACACTCCCTCCGCTTTCACCTCTTTTTTGAACTTCGTCTCCATCTTCACAAAGACTCTCACCTTTAAAGGGCAACTTGTCGGGCTGTACGACCCTCGGTCGGTCGACCAAACGGGAACCTTGGTCAATTAGTCAGATTAATTAAGATAAAACAAGTCAGTAATCACAATTAAAAAGCCATTGGGCCATGAGTAAGGAGCCCTAATCATAGGCCCACACCGGAAGCTATAAATATGGGCCCAAGGTAGGTTGGTGAGAATCTTTAATTCGCATTTATTACAGCAATTACAATTATACACCGATCACCCGCCTGACCGATCGAGGAAGAAGGAAGATTGTGTGGAACGGAGGATACGACAAGTTACTTGAGAAGAACACAAAGAGGAGAAAAAGGGTAATTTAAGTGTTGACTGTAGGTGCTTCATCCCTACACCCGAAACAATTTATATTCACTTTTCTTCTATTGTTTTTCTTTATTCTTGAATCTTAACACTACAAAAAAATCTTCTAACAACTAATTTTTAGTGATAAAAAATTGTTAGTTACTATAGTGAGAAATTTATGTTCCAATTTACAAAATAAAAAATTATTAGTTTAAAAAATAATTTCTATTATGAATAAAAAGTGATAATTGATATTTAAATTGGTCTATAAAATTTAGATATCAAAGTTTTGGAGATTAGTTTATAAATTTGTAACTAAACATTAGTTTGGCCACCAGAAATAGTATCTAATTAATTAGTGACAAATTTAGTGATCAATTATAATCTTTTATTTATAATAGTGACTATTTTAATAATTAATAATTTTTTATTTTATAAATTGGTATTTAAATTGATCATGACTAATAAATATCTTCACTAAAATTAATTATAATTTAAGAGTTTTTTATAATGTATTTCATATATTTATTTTGCTTTATATTATTCTTAAAATTTTTAAAGTTATTATTGTTTTTAATCATTGAGTAAATATTTTTAGTGGATTTTAGTTCATCTAGAACTTTAATCAAATTCTTAAATTTAATTTCTAATGTTTATCGAACAGACATTATTTTAATTAATGCAAAGCATTTTTAATGTAAAATCTGAAAACTCAGAATATATATATATATATATATATATATATATATATATATATATATATATATATTATTATATTATGCGCAATGTTTTAAGTAATTTTAAAAATGAATGTTAATATATTTTATTCAAAATTTCGTATTTTATAAAACTATCTTGCACTTCTTTACACACAAATTATTTTTTAAAGTTATTTGTTTAAATAAAAAATCATATTTATATTTATTTTTGTTTGACTAAAGTTTTAAATAAATTTTCATCGAAAAGTGAAAATAAACTCAGATCATAGATATCTCGAGATTGAGAAGTGAAAGTTTTTTCATCTTCAAGAAAGTAAACATGCTTTCTCTTAAATCTTGGATGTCTCCATGTGATAATTGCTGGTATATGCTACACTTCTACGTTATACTAAAAGATAATATTTCGAATATTTAGAAAACTTTGAGAATGCAAAAAAAGTGTTTACATTCCTCTTTCAATTAATTTAGTTATTATCCACTACTTCAATATTTTATATGGACAATAAGAAAATAATTTATCTATCTAATTTGATTCTAAGTAAATTCAATTGATCCATTCACAAAAAAATAAGAAGTAAAAATTCAAATCCATCTTATGTATATGGCTACTTAATAAGCTATTAATTATTCCTTAAAATTGAATTAATTATTTTATCAATATATAGCGAATTAAAATTAATTTAATAATTTATCATAGTTACATATTTATTAAAATTTATTTTAGAAAAAATAGTATTGAAAATAGTTATTTAAATTTTTTTAGAAAATATTTTCTTTTATAAAATTATAATTATCACCTAAACTGTTTAATTTTACAAGTATCTCTAAAATAATATTAAATTTATGACATTATTATTTAAATACTTAAATATGTCTTTTTCCAACTAAATAATTAGATTTTGTTTTTGTTTTCATCTCGAATAGCTTTTCCATAATATTTTCTTCTTTAATATTTATTTTTTATTTTTATAGCCCAAATCAATTTAGATTTTTGATAGTAAAATAAAATGCTTTAGATATATTTTAGAAATGAAGATAATGAGAGCCTAGTTAAGACATAGACAAGATATCATATAACTAGACCACAACCTAAACTTCAGAGTCTTGCTATAAAAATATCCATGACGATAACAATGAATATAAAGTTTTTGTTAATTAATCAAGCTACTTAATATGAATCAGGAAATACAAGTCTATTTAAAAAAAAAAAGAAGTACAAGGTTTAAAGAAGGATTACAAGACTATTTAAAAGTGAACAAGAAGAAGATCAGATAACAAGAACAAATGGAGTATATGTCTCGTAACATGATTATCACAAGAAACAATTCAAATTGAAAAACCATTTAGTTATCATGAATGTTGACTCACGCACCCTGAGTCGGTTATCATACAACAAACTAACATTTTTGGTACAAATGTGCAATTCGGCACTACTGATACTAGAAAGGAATTTGTAAAGTTAAAGTTGTCCAAGTGAGTGAGTGATACATAAAATAAAACGTATCATATTAAAAAATAAATTTTAAATTTAATTTGTTTTGATACATCTAATAAATTTTATATTATTTAAAAATTGAGATTAAACAAAGTTTAAATATATTTTTTTTCTAATTTTTAAATTTTTTAAATGATGGAATTTCACGTACAATACTTTAGAACATGTTCATTGTTTCTAACAATATTCTCTCGGATAAACTTGGAAGATTTGTTTCCGTACATGCAACTGAAATATTATTAAAGAACAAAACCGAGAAATAATCACCAGATTCCCCAAGTATTGTCCCAGGATTGTTGACATTGACGGGTAGATCATGCTACAGTGGTCACATGGTTGACAATTACTAATCCTCAATTCAGTGCAAATTGAATTCACATCTTCCCACTATTAATGCACGCGTTAGAACATCTTCACCCATTGTGGATAGATTGATTGTTGTCCACTGAAGAAATCCTGAATGCCTCATCGAATGGAAATCTTCTAAAGATATATTTTTTAATAAAAAGCCGATTGCATAATAAACTCCCAAGTATAGATGATTGTTGGAAGAAGTGTAACACATTCCTTTAATTAATTGTGTATTTAGAAAAAAAAAATCACAGTTTATGTTACAAAAGATAAAACTTCTATTAATTTCATAGGGTGAAAAATACTGGAATATAATTTTTTTTTTCGTTTTCTTTAAAGTTGACCACCTCTTAAACATCATACAAAATAATAATTTTACTCCTCAATCTCTTTCTCATCTTAAACATGTAACTAGGGATGACAATGGGGCGGGACGGGGACGAGTTTCACTATCCCATATCCATTTCCGTAAAAAAAATTCATCTCCATCCCCATATTAAAACCCAACGGGTATCAAAGTTTTATCCCATCATCATCCCCATATTAAAACCCAACGGGTATCAAAGTTTTATCCCATCCTCATCCCTATTGGGTAACGGGTATAATCTCGTACCCATACCCGTACATTTTTCCTTACTATACTTCAATATAAATTTTAATTAACTTTTATAGGATAATAAAAAATTACTGTAAAGGAAACATAATATTATTAAATATTCAATATTAGGAGGATGATTGTTCCTTCGATATCAAATACTTTGAAATAAATTATAATTGTTTACATTTTAGATTGAAATACCAAATAAAATTTCATGACAAGTAAAACATTTATTAAATTTGCAAACTGCAAACATTAATGAAACTAGTTGATAAAATTTAAAAATATTTTTAAAGAAATTTAAAGGAAAACAAATATTCAAATTAAAATATATTTTAAATGTTTGTTTACTTCAATTTTTTAAATTCTAATGAATCTCTTTTTTTATACACTAATAAAAATGATAATAGATCACTTAATCAAAATGACGCAAATAACAAATAATAAACATAAAAAAAAATTAACATGGATATTATATCTTTTGAGCTCCAATTATGTTGGATGGTGATAGAAAAATATTCATGACAATTACATTAAATTTTGATATTGTAGTAAATAAAAGTTATTTATACAATTATAGTGAAAAATTACAGTATGATTGATATAATGAGTTAGAAAATAAAAAATAATTAGATAAAATATACTAAAATAGTATTCTATATGATGAAAATAAACAATAAATAAAAATAATAAAAAATTAACAAATGTATGTCTTAGAAATAATTTGAAAAACTATTGAAAGAAATCCACAAAGGAAAACGAATGTATATTTAAGGATATGATAAAATGAAAAATACCCTAGACATCTAAGAACACTTTTCAAATATCAACATATATACTCAATGGTTGAGAAATAATTGTTTTACCGAAACAAAAGAGTTCTTCAAATGAAACAAAAATTAATAAAAATAAGTAATTTTGTTTTTTATATTACCTAGTAAATGAAAAGTTCATGCTATTAAACACTTAAATTGAGAGTATTAAACATACTCATGTGAAAGGAAAATATACAATAAATAAAAATATTAAAAAATAATAGAAATATTCAAATATAAGACATAAATTTTTTTTAATTAACATACATCATTTTAACATAATTACATAAATGTTATGATAAGATGAAGAATATATTGGAGATGCAAATGAGTTTCATGACAAACCAAATAATTAGAAGAAATAAAAAATTGAATATATATATATATATATATATATATATATATATATATATAGGGTTACTTAATTAATTTTGAATATTTTAATAATTTAAATGATGACGGAGATATAGCGGGAGACGGGTATTATGACGGGGATATGTATATCCCCATAACCATTCTTATACTCAATCAAAAAAGTCGGGGATTCCTCATACTCGTACCCATGCCTAGTCAATGCGGGGATTCCCCATCAAAACGAGAATGGGTTTGGACAATACCCACGGGGGCGGATTTATTTGCTATCTCTACCTGTATCTCCATATCAATTATATTCAAAACTTATACAATTAATTTGTAATTAACATGGATAATCATGCCAAAAATATCTCATAAATTAAAATAAAAATAAATTGTCGTTAAAGTGTACTTAGGGAACCATTAAGTAACCACCTAACAAAAGAAAAAAATACCTTTAGGTTTTCTTTTGATTTAGCTAGTAATAAATTTCTATTTACAAATAGAAAAATACATAGAAATTAAGGAAGTGAAAATATTACAACACAAATATAAACTAATTCAATTTATGACATACACTTAGCCTAGAGCTATCAAAACGGGTAACTCGACCTGACCTAACTCGATTCACCACGGGTTGATCACTCAGTGAGCTAACTCAATCCCTCACTTATTAGCGAGTCAAAAAAATTCGAACCTAACCCAACCCACCACGGGTTGGTGGGTTAAACAGATTGGTTCATCAACTCACTTAATTAAAAAAATACAATTTTTTTATTTATTTTTACAGTCAAAACTAAATTGTAATTCTAATTAAAATCTAAATAAACTTTAATACAATCCAAATACAAACCAAAATCACAAAAATACAAATTATATATGTGTTGGCTAAAAAAAATAACCTAACCTGACCCAAATGTAAAACCCACCTTAACAAAAAACACTTATGTGACCCTTTATTTGCGGGTTGGTAAGTCAACCCAACTCACCACAGGTTCAACCCGGGTGAACCGGGTTCTAGGTGGGTCGGGTAAAAAATCAACGCATATTAAAATTTGTAAAATATTTTCAACCCAACTCGGTCTGAACTCGTGGTGGACAAGGTTGGCTCGCGGGTTTCAACCCATTTTGACAGCTCTAACCTAGCCTATTTTTGTATATAATTTTATTTTATTATGAGAATCTCAAAACAAAACTATCATGGTGAATCAAATAGTATAAACATGCTCATTAACATAAAAAGATACATGGAGTTACAAAAAAGAAGAAAAAAAGAAGAAGAGTTATAGACAGAAAAAATTATAAGAAAGAAGAACGAGTCATATTCAAAACTAAAAGAAAAATGGTAAGAACATATATTTTTGGTTAAATTACTCTTTTGGTCTCTCTATTTCTCAAGAAATTTCAGTTTGGTCCTCAAGTTTTTCGTTGTCTCAATTTGGTCCTTATTTTCTTAAAAGCAATTCAATTTGGTCCTTACCGTTAGTTTGACCAGACAGTGTTTAAGTCAATGCCACGTGTCAATTTCTGGTTTTTTTGAATTTTTTTTTTAAATTTTTTTAATTTTTTACACGTGTCACTTCATAATTGTGCCACGTGTCAAAATGACTCAATTTGGTCCCTATATTTATTTTTAGTTTCAATTTAGTCCCAATTTTTGTAAAAATGAAGTAATATTGTCATTCCTTAAATTGACACTAAATTTACTTTTTTATAAATCTTATGGTGATATTCTTACTAAAATTAACGTTTTTATTAAATATTTCTATAAATATTTAAAATTAACTTTAAATTCTATACAAAACATTAGACTTTGGTTTTGTTTTGAACTTGAAATTTAGTTTCTAAACTTATGTGTGACAAGTTATTTGATTTTTAATCTTCACCAAGTTTGTATAATATGATACACTTGATGCCTTTATATGTAATGAAAAAATTGTTAATTTTTGAAATTAAGTTTGGGGTTTAACTTTGTTTAATAATAAAACTAAAAAAAAAACTTGTTTAAAAATATTTCTACAAATATTTAATAAAAACGTCTATTTTATTAAGAATATCATCATAAGTTGTATACAAATTAAATTGAGTGTCAATCTAAGGAGGGACAATATTGCTTCATTTTTACAAAAATTAAGACTAAATTGAAACTAAAAACAAATATAAAGACCAAATTTACACGTGTAAAAATTCAAAAAAATTCAAAAAAATTCAAAAAATTAAAAAAAACCAGAAATTGACACGTGGTGTTGACTTTTAACATTGTCTGGTCAAAATTAATGACGAAGACCAAATTGAATTATTTTTAAGAAAGTGAGGACCAAATTGAGATAACGAAAAACTTGAGGACCAAATTGAAATTTCTTGAGAAATAGAGGGACCAAAAGAGTAATGTAACCTATATTTTTTATTTGGATAATGATATTTTGACCTACTTTTTTTGACCCACTTTTAATCCACCAGTCCAATCATCCTTGAATATTCACATCACACCACTAAAAAAAATCAAAATAAATTATCTAAGGGTGATTGGAGTGATGGGTTAAAAGTGGGTCAAAATATCATTATCATTTTTTTTTTGCATAACTAGCATACAAAAATTTCTATACATAGGTAGGTGAAATATCTCTTACTGATAGGTTTGCTAGACTATATGTTATGTCAAACTATAAAAAAAAATAATCATAGGGCAACCAGGGGATGGAGTGGTGGAATTTGGGCTTGAAAATTGACTTGGAGAAGAGCTAGACCGTTTTGGAAAACAAATCAAAAGGTAGTACTCATGAAAGTGATAATGAACCAAAATTTTGAAAGATATAATCAGGACACTTGAATTTAAAAAGAAGAAGTAGGAGATGAATTCAAAGTAAGTTTTGCATATAACATAATTCAAAATAACTTGACAAGGAAAAATACTACTCCATTTCACACTTTTTGGAACATGAAGGCTTTACCAACAATATAATATTTTGCATGAAGAGTATTGATGAATAAAATATAAACAAAGTACAATCTAGCTTATAGAGGTGTTAGAGTGGATAACAATTCATGTGAGTTATGTAAGCATTTGGAGAAGAATGTAATGCATTTGTTTTCTACCCGTTGTGTGTCTTAGTCTGTTTGAGGTTGTTATGATAAGTGGGTAGGCATTAGTTAGTTCATCATAACTTGCCTATAGTGTAGTTTCGGTACTTCCATTTATTCAAACTAGTGAAAAACAAAACAGAGTCTAGAAGATATTATGGTAACAATAATTTGGGAGATCTGAAATCATAGAAACAATGTAATATTTATACAAGGTAAAGTTGATGCTGAGAAAATATTTAACTTGACATAGTTAAATGCTTGGTTATGGATAAAACATAAATTGTCTAATTGTCATTTTCATTCTTGGGTTGGAAACAAAGCCTTATTGAATGTTGGAGTTGGAAATAGCAGAAAATGGAGAACAAGGTTTGTGGCTGGGAAAAGAAATTGGTAGAGGGTAAATGAAATTGTGGGAAACCAAAATGCCAATGGTTAGGTTAAGGTGGTTGGGTAGGTCGGTGACAAGGGTGGAAACATGTATAATATATAACAAATATTTGTGAGTTGTTTAGCATATTTGCAAGCATTTCATTTGCAAGGATTAAAACAATGCTATATATGCAACAACTAATATAAATCAAAAGATGACCTCAAATAGAAGCACTACATTAACAAATTTGGATGTTTTTTTTTATACAGTAATAAAAGTTATAATACATCATTTGAATGAACCACACAAAGAAAAAAAATGAAACTAATAATAGTTAAAATTTAGCATAGATCTTTTATATTTCAAACTTTAATATATGTTGGATGGTGATAAACAATATTCATAACAATGATATTGAATTATTATTATATTGCAATAAATGAAATTTCTTTGTACAATTACAACGACAAAATTACATTTTAGAAAATAAAAAATATATATAAAAATAGTATTTTATATGATAAAAAGAAATAACAAATAAAAATATTAAAAAAAGTAAAAATAATCAAATATGTCTTAAAAACAATTTGATAGACTATTAAATAAAATCACACAAAGGTTATCATAAGAGGGAAAATATCTTCCAAATGTAAATAAATTTCTTGACAAGAGAGAAAAAAAATGTGTAGCTAAGAAAAAAAAAGTTATAAAACTAAAGACTAAATATATATATATATATATATATATATATATATATATATATATATATTTATGACTACGTATTTTAGTAATATAAATGAGGACGAGAACGAGGACAATGATGGGTATTAGGATGGATATGAGGACACATGAATATGTACATACCCATCCCCATCATCATATTCAATTGAAAAAATTGGGTGTACCCATATTTACATTCGTACCAAGTTAATACATAAATTTTTTATCAAAACAAGGACTTGTTTAAACAATATTCACGAAACAAATTTATTTATGTTATCCATAGTTTCATTGACAACATTCTGAGTGCATCTTAATTAAACAAATAGTTTGTTTTTTTTTATATTCTGGAAGGTTATATATATATATATATATATATATATATATATATATATATATATATGAGTTAAATATGTTTTTGGTCCTTAATTTTAAGTGAAAATTGGAAATAGTCCCTTTTTGAAACTTTGGACTGATTTAGTCCCGCAACTTTAGAAATGCGTATATTTATTCCTTTTAACGAATTTTTTTGAAGTTTATTTGACGTTTTAAATGCATTTCATAATAGTATTTTAGTTGTTTATATCGTTTAACTCATTTTTGCTTTAATATTTACTGAGAAACACATTTAAAATGTCAAATAAACATAACAAAATTTGGCTAAAATGACTAAACTTCATCCATTTTTTAAAGATGGGCAACTAAATTGGTCTAAAGTTTCGAAGAGAGACTAATTCCAATTTTTACTAAAAATTGAGAGACCAAAAATATATTTAACCATATATATATATATATATATATATATATATATCTATATATATATATATAACCGTGGTCAAATTGTTGAACTTAACTATATCATATTGTCAAAAATTGGATTTTTGGTATACGGGTCGAGACATCCTAATGTCTATAATGTACATATAAATATATGTTTGCTGAGGAAAAAAAATACAAGATTTTTTATAAATGTTCCGAGTTACTTAGAACTTTGCATTCTATTAGAACTACATTTTGTTTATAAAGAACATTACATTAAGTTCAAGGCTTCCCACATTCCCATGTTGGTTAATTGCTTCTTCTAGTGTTTTATAGATGATGACGTGTATTTTCACATTTTGGTAAACGCTCTTTTATTATATATTGTTCCTACAGCATGTTCGTATGAAGTTGACTATTACATTTTTGGTAACATATCTGCTTTGTATGTTCATGAAATGGCAGTTTCCACGACTCCTTCATTTGCTTTAGAACAATGTTAGTAATCATTTGCTTTTAATGAATTCATTAATTCGAGAAAAAAAAAGAAGAACCTTTTGTTTTTCCCTAATTTTTTTAATGCAATAATATACGCATTCTCAATTTGAATTTTTCTTGACCCTTTATCTTTTGAATTATGTCATTTATGAACATATTTATCTCTCACTTATGATCTTGTATTCTTGTTTAACTTTCAAACTTTACTTCAATTATTGAAACTTTGTATGAATCTCAAAAAAATATGATAGAATTTCTTTGTTGCTTTTTTGACATTTAAACATATTTGAAACAACTTAACAAACATATTATAAAAGCTTGTTGATAATAATATACTGCTACGGATAATTTATTAAAATATTAATTATTAATTTATAGAGTTGATTTAGGATACGCAATCGAAAGTCATTCCAAATCTTTCCTCTTCAATTATTGATGATTTTTGTTCTTTATCTCTGAGAATTAATAAACTTCAACATTGATCAAGAGAATGTTGTACATGTATGCCAATGATTAGGATATTGTCAACGTTGCACCTAATTTTAACATGTAATGGTTACCATTTTAATATATATATATATATATATATATATATATATATATATATATATATATATATATATATATATATATATATATAATGCATCAAATTAAGGTAAAATTGTTTAATCAAATACCTCAAGAGGGTATCCTTACCTATTGATGAGTCAATTATTAGTTGCGTTGTGGATGACATGATAGTATTATCTATTGTATAAAAAACACGAACAATTTGATATTGTTAATACCGTTTTAAATGACTAGAAAATTATAATTCTTCAGGTTTTTGATAGTCTTCAAAAACTTTCTTTTCCATGTGCTGAAGCAACGTCAACTTCGTGTTCCTCTGATTATAATGTAAAATCTAGATCAATCCACTTTCTTTTAAGCAAATAAAACTCTTATATTATTTATCTTTGCTGGTATTTTTCATTTTGGTGCTATTTCCACTCCTCTGGTGAGGAGTTATTTTCCACGTCCATGAAGGTAGTGTTTGATTATTAGACAGGTATTGCGATTACGACATTGGATTTACTAATATGTCCTAAGCGATATTAATCATCTGAGGTCAAGATATCATACAATTGAATCGTAACGCTTGAACTATTATACTTTTAAACAAAAATAATTATATTTTGATTAATAATTATACCTTTTAATCCAGTTACAAACTGTTACAATTGTTCCATAACAAAGTTGAGATAAATTGGATCACAATCAAATCTAACTAAAATTATAATTTTGGTCTAACTGTGGACAATGAACTTCTGACTATGCTGATGTTTTTTACTGCTTAGATAATCATTCATTGAGAAGCTTTTGTCCATTATGCAAATAGAGAGACTAACTTTAGAGCCCTTGTTCTTGCTAATAGGGCTCTCATCAAAGTCAACTTTCTGAATTTAGATTCTCTTTCTCCGTTTGTTATCTGGGCTGATTCGTTTTTCCTTCCCACAAAATACAAAATGGCGCAATATATATAATTATGTTATTTTAGTATATAACTAATGTATCAACTTTAATTATCTTTGTATAAGTAGTAAAATGACATGTAAATATTATTATAAGTTAATAAAATTTTTTATAAATTAAGGACGAATCAACTCCGGTCCAACATGAGTTAAATATATTTTAAATATTTGCATATATGTTTTAGTTTGATATTAATTTTTTATATTTGTTTGTTAAAAATTGACATTTTTTTTCTTTTTTCTGTAATGTTTGATAATATATATAACTAAATTAGTCATGTTTATATAATTATGTAACATAGACTGCTGTTGGGAATAATTCAAGTTCAAATTTAAGTTTCACAATACATAAAAAATGATAAAGTTAATTATTATATAAGATAAAAAGACCAATAACTTTTATTAGTGTATAGAAAAATAGATTTCATTAGAATTTAAAGAACTGAAGTAAACATACATTTAAAATATTTTTTAATTTAAATATTTATTTTCTTTTTAAATTTTTTAAAAATATGTTTAAATTTTATCAATTAGGTAGCATTAACATCTGTAACTTTAATAAATGTTTTGACTCTCATAAAATTTTATTTGGTATTTTAATTTGAAATGTATACGATTATAATTTTTTTCTAAATATTTGATATTGAAGAAATAAAAAACCTTCCTTTTACTATTAAATATTTGATAATATTATATTTTCTTTACCGTAATTTTTTATTATTTTATAAAAATTAAGTAATTAATATTTGAAATAATAGAGAAAGTGGGTACATACGTTTACGATTATATACCAATCAGGATGAGACAACAGTTTCATATCTGTTACGTTTGAGTGTGAGATGAATTTTGTCTTTAAAAATGAATATGAGATAACGAAAACCATCGTGGTTCCATCCCGTTGTCACTCCTGTGAGAGGTGAAGGCAATTCATTCCAATATGTTACCGTCTTTCTAAGTATTTGTGATGCTTGATTTATAATGTTAAATGACAATTATTTTAAAATATAAAAACTCCCATAACTCTCATTTTTCTAGAATAATAATTTGTTAAATTTAATAAAATGAGTATGTTACAAAGTCTACTAACTATGAGTATTTTATATTTATTTTTCAGGCAAATTTATTGGTTATAATAATTACGATTTTGTGTCTATTTAAAAGACTATATTATTCTGAAGTGAACATAGAAAGAGAAAAAAATTTATCAATTGTATCAGGGAATGGCTTTTTGTGGGACTTTGTTTGTAGTAACAAATGGCAAGTGAAACATTTTTGTGTAACCAACAATCACCTGTTTTGATGGTTAGAATGACCATTAGGTATGTTTATCGTAAATTTCCTAACTTTGCAGGAGTAATGATAGATAATTGAATATGATGTGGATGAAAATAAGAGTGACAAAATAGGTTAGCTCCGTCCATTTTGGAATTGTTCCACCATTAACCTACATTGTAAAATGGGATGAAATTTGTGACTTGTTTTGTTAAAGGATGGACTTTTTTTACCATTATTTTTTTATTTTTTAAAAAAATCTTTATATATATAAATATTGAAAGCACATTTATAATAATATAAAAGGTTAAATATGTTTTTGATCCCTTAAGTTACAGTGAAATTTAGAATTAGTCATCCTTCAAAATTTTTGACCAATTTAGTCCTTCATATTTAAAAATGCGTGAATCTAGTCCTTTCAACCAAATTTTGTTAAGTTTATTTGACGTTTCAAACGCATTTTATGATAGTATTTGAATTGTTTATACTGTTTGACACATTTTCGCTTCAATGTTAATTCAAATATTATAATAAAATGCGTTTAAAATGTAAAATAAACTTAACAAAATTTGGAAAGAAGGACTAAATTCACACATTTCTAAAGATGAAGGACTAAATTGGTATAAAGTTTCAAAGAAAAACTAGTTTCAAAATTCACTGGAACTTGAGGGACCAAAAATATACTCTACAATAATCGAAAATCATCTATAAAACAATTACCACTCTTAAATTATTTCCTATACCCTTACATAATCAATCCAGACCGAGTGATTTAGGTCAAAAATCGATCCGAACTAGTTAGAATAAAAAATCAAGACTTTTCGATTCAGACTAAAAATCAATCTGATATAACTTTTTAGTATTGTACTAAATGCTACATCCCCAAGTATAAAATTGAATATATGATAACTTATTACCTTAATTATGTTTAAGCTTTTTGTAAATTTGAATATCTTTAATTAAGTTTTTATTAATTTTTTTATCTACCAGTTGTTTAAAATTTTATACTTTTTAATTAAGTTTGTAACTAATATTGTCTTGTCATATTATTTTACTTGTCTCTATGTGTTAAGAAAAATGATATTTCATAGTTAAATAAAACGATACTGAAGAATAAATTCAATTATCATTTTACATTAATCTAATTATATATATTTTTATATTAATCACATAACCTCATACTTCTTAAGATAGAGAAATAACAACTACATCAAATTTAAAAGAAAAAAAAAACTTCAAAAATTCAATTAAAAAATATAAAAATTTTAAATATTCAACAAATAAAAACAATTTAATAATACTCCTATATCATCGGTAACTTAAAACGTCTAACTTATCTATTTGAAAGTTGGCTATTTACAATTGTATTTATTTAGACAATTTTAAAACCTTGGATAGTGTTCTGTAATTATTTCAAATTTTAACTTATTTCATATTTTACTTAAAGTAAGTAAAAAGGGTACTCATGGAAGGATATTTGTTCAAACTGGACGGTGTGTACATCACATTGAAGGGACACAATTTGCCAAATATTTTTATGATGATTCCTTGACGAAAAGCTGGCCTTGAAATGCGTTTTCAAATCAAACAAGTCAATTTCCTGGTTCTTCATTCCCAAAAGAACAATCAAATTTAAGTAGAAAAGAAGGAATAGAATGACTAGATTTCATTTTGATTCGAACTTGACGTAGAAAAAAGTGTTTTTTTTTTATAACTTTTATCTTTTCTTGGTACTACTCATTAGTCATATCTGTTTTGATTCATTTAAATATTCCAGTTACTTTTATGTCACCAAACTAGCATTTTACTTACTCATCATTTTAATAAACTACATTTATTTTTAAGTATATTATAAACTATATATGAAAGAACCTTTTTAAGAAAATTGTTTTTAATGTGTAAATATTTTCATAGTTTCAAATTTGAAATTTTCCTATTGATTTTGGTAAAATGCTTCTGCTAGATTTATAAATATTTTAAAGTTGTGTGTTGAAGTAATAAAAATATTCGATTTATAATGATTATAATAACTGTTTGCAAATATTTCGATTTCACATGAAACAATATTAAAAAAAAGATAGGATCCACAAAATTAGTTTCTTTGAAACAAAAGTAAATCCAATGGACCTGAGTTTGGTTTGATTAAGTGCTTATACTATAAAGTAAAACAAGTGTTTATGAACTATCAGGTTTGATGGAAGTATTTCATCTGTATGACAAATGCAAACTAACTTGTGTTGATATAACTTTGTCTAATTAACGAAAATCTTGGACATACAATGTTTATATATAACATTAGACATTCATAGTACATGTCGACAATTTAATATTTATTCTATCTATGCAAAGAATATTTTCTTGTTCATTCTTTAAAGAGAATCTTGCTTTTGAAGCCTCACCGAAATCTCTCGAAGGACATGCTTAAAAAGATTATTAGCCACACATAATTCATAGTTTTTTTAATTCTATGAAAAAATGATTTGATCAAAGAAACTGATGATATGTATCAAAGTATTGTTTGAAGATACCTAGTCTAGTCTGTTCATCTCATTTCAGAACACCCATTTATTCTCATGCTCATCAAGTTTATTTTATTGTAGAAGTTTTCAAATTTCATTTCTTTTGAATCAATAAACAACTTGTTTGTAAAAGTTTATGACGAATCAAACCTCTGTCTATAATTGAAACATTTATCGACGGATATATCGACGTAATTAGATTATGACATTTAGATGAATTGTTCCATCGGTAAAGTCATTGATAAAGAATGATCAGACTACAAAGTTTATTTTGTATGTCTACTAACCACACACAACAGACAATTACAGACCTGCAAACCATAAATATCCAGAAACAGACATGCCAATAATAAAACTCCACACAAATATATATCCAATTCAACTCCAACAATAAATGTAAAAGGGTATCTGATAACTATTTTTCAACAACCATTTTTCAGCAAGTGTACTAGTACATAGAAATATCAACAAGTGTCGTATCCACAAAAATTTAGCAAGTATATTGGTAGGTTGATTTTTGTGTCTTTGGTTTGTGATAAAAGGTGCAAGTAAAATTAAATAGTAGTTATTAGATAGATTGAGTGGAATAAGAGCTATGAATTAACTTCATTTCATCTTCTTCTACTATACCACTACCATCTTGTTTACTTAATTTGCAAATCATTCAATGTCTTGGGAGTACTCTTTCCATGTAGATTTAGGTTCATCTCTGAAGCACTAGAACCTAAGGACTCCAAACCCCAGTGTGATTTGTTTACTCTTGGTAGAATGAGTCTTTGCATTAATGTGCAATACTCTCTCCTACAACATTCACTCTGGTATGCCATAAAGCATCCATTACATGTATGATAATTTGATTAGACCATACTTTGGACCAGTTAAATAGATGAGTGATTAAGTCATCATTAAGCATAAATCAAACCACAAACAACTTAATGAAAGCAAAGATAAATACCCAAGAAGTAGAAGATAATAGAATAAGAATTGATTACATCAAACCTGGACATGAGGGAGTTCAACTACTCATAGAATATTACAATGCAATTCCAACAGCATCTACACATAAGATCTACACTAAGAGCGCCTTCCTCATGCCTCATAGACCCTATTATGCCCTACTACTACATTGTGGAGTCTCCACTCAATGCTTAGAATGAAGACCCAAGGTCTTTATTTATAGGAATTTTTGGGCAGTGCTCAGCCACAGGGATTACCTCACAAGTGGGTTTCCTTCTCAATTTAGCCCCTTGTCCTAGTGCTTAACATGTGACCTTTCCTTCTTGGAAGGGTTTTCTTGGTTATTGAGCCTCATGGATTTGGGCTCCAAGTTTCCTTGCAAAGAGGGTTTCCTCACAACGCTCAGTTGCGTTTCTTGTGCTCAGCCAAAAAGTCCAAATATGTTGTCTTGTCTTTCTACTTCCATAGCTCAGCTCCAATATTGTGGCTCAGCGACATACTTGATATTTTTTTTTATTTTTACTACAAAACAGCAAAATATCATTATAATTTATGAAACTCTATTTTTCAATATCTCATTCTGTATCTTAAGCTAAGGAGGTTGATTTTATACATAAATAACACCATTTGATACATGATAAGTGTCAATTTCAAATAAAAAATTTACTTATTCTTGACACTTATCAGTATCACAATATTAATTAAACATAATATTATGCATGTCAACATAAAGTAAAGTAGTATAAATTCAACCCATTCAAACTAAAAAACTAGTCCTCAATAACGGTCATATATGGTCCTATAATAGTCTACATAATCATCAGAATTAGAGTCCTCTCTCGCAGTGTGTGGTGGTTCTGGTACTGGATTGGTCTGGGCTGGGATGGGCTGCACTGGTGTAGGCTAGATTGGTATGGGCTGCTGCTGGGACAATTTTAGGTTGGACTGAGGTTATTAAAGGGTGTGGTGGTCAGGAGGCAACAATGTCAAGACTAGATTGTGTAAGGATTGAAACAAGCCTTTCAATTCCTCATAAACATGATTACGGGCTTCTAGTTGTTGTCTAACATTGCCTGGACAAATTGTTAGCACTTTTCTATGGAAGATCACTATTCTTTGTATTTTATGTTGCATTTTTTATGACTTTATCAATCTATTTTTGGATCATTTCGAAACATCCTTTTCCATTGTTTTTATATTCCGAATTGGATGTTCTAGAATGTATTTTTTGGATTGGAAATATTTTCCGAAACATTCAATTCAAAAAGTATTAAAAAGAAAAAGGCGTAAGGATTTTTATTATATTTTTAATGAGAGGTAGTTTGGAAAGTACCACTTTTAATGGGGTGAAGGAAAAGAAAATAGGGAGGTGCAGGAAGAAACACCCTTCCTTTATAAAACAAGCCAAAAAGAGAAAAAAAAAAAAAAGAGAAGAAAAGCGGGGCTTCTTCCTCTACCTCTAACCCCTTCTTTTGCACCACAAAAAATTCAATCTGATAATAAAGATATTAACTACGTTTGGTAGTATGGTTGAATTTAAAACTCATCTGCACCCCTTGAAAATTGGATGTCGAAAACTTGTTCAATAAAGCCCTGAATGTAGACATCAAGTTAAGAATAATATTATTTTATGAACACAACAGATTTACATATCTGCGGATTTTGTTATGGTATAGCAGATGACGAAATCCAGATCAATTGGGTATAGAGATGGCAAATAAATTTTCTTTGGGTATTGTTCGAATCCGTTCTCGTTTTGATGGGAAATTCCCGCATTAATTGGGTATGGATATGGGTATGAGAAATCTCCGACTTTTTCAATTGGGTATGGGGATGTACATGCCCCGCCATATCTCCATCCCGTTTAAATTATTAAAATATTCACAATTAATTAAGTAACTATATATATATATATATATATATATATATATATATATATTTTCTATTTTTTATTTTTTCTAT
>Ga0214542_1001893_pt1 | contig 43302 bp, 16 predicted proteins | sample CNSS1metaG_FD_160096 | JGI IMG/M metagenome (GOLD analysis project Ga0214542, IMG submission 160096) | Root nodule microbial communities from cowpea collected in UCLA plant growth center, Los Angeles, California, USA - CNSS1 | ecosystem: Host-associated > Plants > Roots > Nodule | place: USA... | reverse complement strand
TATAAAATATAATATAATATATATATATATATATATATATATATATATATATATATATATATATATATATATATATATATATATAACCTACTTCTTATTTCTTTAATTTTTGGTTATATAATTTTTAACTCTCTCAATAGTTTGACATGTTCTTTAAGGTAAATTTTTTTTTCTTGTTTTACATTTTTTTTCTTTTATATGCAGTTATGTTCAAGTAGGTGTTCTTCAATTTCATTTTATCAAATAATTTTTAGGTCACATATATGATTATCTTTATTCCTTATAATATATATTTTTTATGTGAATGTTTGACTCCTAATTTGTAGCTCTTCTTTTTGTTACATTAGTTATGCATTTTTTTTTGCTCTTTCTCATTTGTTTGGCTTGCTTGTTCTTTAAGGTTTAATCAGATCTTCAAGGTACTTTTTCTTTTATCACAATCTTAATTATACTTTTTTTTTCCTTGGTGTTATGTTCAAATGGATATTCTCAATCTCCTCCAATCAAATTTGGGTAACACATCTAATTATATTTACTCCTTTATTATATTTTTATGTATTGTTTTATTAGAATGTTTGACTCTTAATTTTAAGTGTTCAATTGCATAAATCCTCCATTGAATTCAAGATTAAAAGATGAATAATCATTGTTTAAATTTGAATTATTATTAATTTAATTGTGTTTTATATATATATATATATATATATATATATATATATATATATATATATATATAAACATAATATACTTCTTGTTTTCTCAATTCTTGGTATGCACTTTTTTTTACTCTCTCAATAGTTTGGCTTGTTCTTCAAGATTTAATCTTTAAGGTAATTTTTCTTCCTCTTCTTACACTTTTTTTTTTCTTTTATACGTGGTTATGTTCAAATAGCTGTTCTTCAATTTCATTTTATCAAATAATTTTATACGTGGTTATGCACTTTTTTTACTCTCTCAATAGTTTGGCTTGTTCTTCAATATTTAATCTTTAAGGTGATTTTTCTTCCTCTTCTTACACAATTTTTTTTCTTTTATACGTGATTATGTTCAAATAGGTGTTCCTCAATTTCATTTTATCAAATAATTTTTAGGTCACACATTTGATTATCTTTACTCTTTATAATATATTTTTTTATGAGAATGTTTGACTCTTAATTTGTAACTCTTCTTTTTGTTACATTAGTTATACACTTTTTCTTGCTCTCTCTCATTTGTTTGGCTTGCTTGTTCTTTTAAGGTTTAATACTTTCAAAGTACTTTTTCTTTTATCACAATCTTAATTATACTTTTTTTTTTCCTTTGTGTTATATTCAAATGGATATTGTCAATCTCCTCCAATCAAATTTGGGTCACACCTTTAATTATCTTTACTCATTTATGATATTTTTTATGTATTGTTTCATTAGAATGTTTGACTCTCAATTTTAAGTGATCAATTACATATATCCTCAATTGAAATCAAGATTAAAAGATGAAGAATCTATGTTTAAATTTGAAATATTATTAATTTAATTGTGTTATTTGTGCTATTTTATTCAAGTAGTATATTATAAGTTTTTTTTTATGTGTTACCTATGTTAATTTATAGAGAAAATGAGTACAAGATATCAATATTTACAGGTACCAAGTCCACCATAATGTTCACCACAACTAACTCCCTTTCAAAGTTCCAATACTGCAAGCAAATCTCCATTGAATCCACTATGCAAACACCTTCAGAAGTATATAATGAAATATATTCAACAACACAAGCAAAGCCTGAGAAATGGAAGTCAAAAAGTATTGTGGCAAGACTTTGAAAAGATAAAGGTTGATGGAAAATACAAAGTTAAATGTAACTATTGCAAGAAACTGCTTGGAGGAGAAATAAGGAATGGAACAAAGCACTTGCACTACCATCAAGACATATGTATTCAAAATATTGTTTTAACAAGAGAAAAAAGGGGACAAAAAAGCTTTTTTCTAAGATTAGAAGTGGCAAAAAAGAGTTGGTTTGTGGAGCTTATAATGAAGAAAATGCCAAAAGGGACACTTTTCTTCATTATACTCTTGTTGCATTTTCTTCATTATAAGCTCTAAAAGCCAACTCTTTTATGGCACTTGTAATCTTAGAAAAATGCGTTTTTTGTCCCTCTTTTCCCTTTGTTAAAACAATATTTTAAATATATATGTCTAGATGCTAGTGCAAGTGCTTTGCTCCATTCTTTGTTTCTCCTCCAAGTTGTTTCTTGCAATAGTTACATTTAGCTTTGTATTTTTCATCAACTTTTATCTTTTCAAAGTGTTGTCACACAACACTTTTCAACTCCCCTTTCTTAGGCTTTGCTTGTGTTGTTGAATGTATTTCATCATGTACTTCTGAAGGTGTTTGCATAGATGGGTTTAATGGAGATTGGCTTGTATTATTAGAACTTTGAAAGGGAGTTGGTTGTTGTGAACATTGTTGTGGACTTGGTACTTGTAGATCTTGATTTCCTGTGCTCATTTTCTTTGTAAATTAACATAGGTAACACATAAAAAAAAAGAGTCTGCTTTCTCTACTGAGTTTTTTTGTGATGTCTTCTACTGAACATTAAAAACACATTGTTTTGGTACTTTAAGGATAATTTTAATATATTTTAAAACTTCAAAATTAGTGGTCATCAATGTATTTTGAAGGCACAACAGATGAACAATAGAGAAAAATCTAAACTAAAAAAAAAATTATAATATATCACTTGAACAAAATAGCACAAATAACACAATTAAATTAATAATAATTCAAATTTAAACATAGATTCTTCATCTTTTGATCTTGAATTCAATTAAGGGTTTATGTAATTGGACACTTAAAATTGAGAGTCAAACATTCTCATGAAAAAAATAAATAGACAATAAATAAAAATATCATAAAGGAGTAAAGATAATTAAATGTGTGCCCAAATTTGATTCGATGAAATTGAGAATATCCATATGAACATAACACAGAAAAAAATGTATAATTAAGATCGTGATAAAAGGAAAAGTATCTTGAAAATATGATTAAACCTTAAAGAACAAGCAAACCAAACAATTGAGAGAGAGCAAGAAGAAGTGTATAACTAACGTAACAAAAAGAAGAATTACAAATTAAGAGTCAAACATTCTCATAAAAAGATATATTATAAGGACTAGAAACAATCAAATGTGTGACCTAAAAATTATTTGATAAAATGAAATTGAGAAACACATATATGAACATAATCACGTATAAAGAAAAAAATTGTGTAATAAAAGGAAGAAAATTTTACCTTAGAAGTTAAATATTGAAGAACAAGTCAAATAATTAAGAGAGTAAGAAAAAGTGTATAACCAAAAATTGAGAAAATAAGAAATATATTATATTTATATATATATATATATATATATATATATATATATTTCTGATAAAAAAAAGGTGTAAAATAATCTTAGAACGAAGACAAAAAGAAAGAAGTATTTTCGTCCCTTAACACTCTTATTTATAAACAAGTCGGGTACAATTTTTGTAGATATACATAATCAAATATTCTCAAATAATCTAGTCAAAAGATAATTAGTAAATAACAACAATAATATCTCCTAATCTGGTTTATATTCATCAAATGTAGATGAGATTTTTCTCCAAGACTCTCTTTTATATTCTCGAATATTCTCCTCTCAATCTTAACATCCTACAGGGAGGTCGGTCCTAGGGTGACATCTTATAGGGAGGTTGGTCCTAGGGTGACATCCTCGCAAATCTTAACCATCAACCAGCTACCCTCAATGGCGTTGGTCCTAGGGAGACATCCTTCTGGATTCTTGCAATGACCTCAACTATGTGGAGACGTGATTTCTGACGTGAATTTTCGCCCAATTTCTTGGCCTATTGAATACCTCGATTTATTAGAGATCTTTTCCGTCCGGGAGGGCACACACACAAATAAATCTAACAAAATTTGATTAAAATGACTAAATCCACGTATTTCAAAAGAAGAAGGACTAAATTGGTTAAAAATTTCAAAATGGACTAATTTTAAAATTTACTGAGAGTTAAGGGACCAAAAACATATTTAACCATATATATATATATATATATATATATATATATATATATATATATATATATATATATATATATATATATATATATAAATATATAAACAATTATATATATATATAGATATATATATATATATATATATATATATATATATATATATATATGGAAAAATAGGAACAATTACGAATTTATTTCTCCCAATAATTAAAAAATAACTTTCTTAATTAAAGATAACAAATAAATTTATTTCTATGAATATACATATATATATATATATATATATATATATATATTCTTGTCCCTTGAAAAAATTTAGATATTATTTATACTCGATCAACGTAAGATTTCTTATAAAAAATATGACGGATTCAGATAATATTCATAAGTACAGATTTTAAAAATATCTATAAAAATGAATTTATTTATCCTCTATTTAAAAAACAAGATATAAAATTCTGCATACATATTATCTCAAATATAATTAAAGATGTCATGCTCGGAACTTTCTTCCTTCCATATTAAAATTATTTTTTAAGTCAAAGATAAAATTCAAAATTTTAGAAAAGAGAAGTTATCGTGAGCTTGTGTTAGCTTAAAATGGTTTGGGCTATAAAAGTTTTTTTTTTTTTTTTTTATGAGTTATTAGTTCATGAAATACTCATCGAAATTTTCGATATCTCTGTGAAAGAGTAATAATGTCAAAGTCCAGTGTATTACTCTGCTGCAGCTGTGCCCTTGCCATAATATATATTTACTGTTGCCATGTGCTGTTCATGCATGTTCCTCCTTATATATTCAACTGTTTTCACTTATTTTATAACAAGATATTATTAAACTTTATAAGTTACTTTTTTATTTTATAAATAATCATTTTATTATAGATAGCTATTGTAATTTAAAAAAAATTAAATTTAAAAATATTGTTAAATTAAAAAAAAATACTTAAAAGGTAAATAATTTAACAAAATTATTATTTAAAAGATAAAATAATAGTTGTTTAAAACATAAAAATAAAAAACAAAAATATGTACACTTATTATACCATTCTTATACAAACAAGTATATAAAATAAGTATATTTTTCTTGATCATCAGTAATATAGGTCTAACTTTATTTTCATCGAAAAGATAGAGGATGAATCTAATGAGGTAGGAGTCGAGGTCGCCCACTAAAATAAAAGTTTACCTCTGATATACATGGTAAAGAAAATCTAAAATTTTTTGTACAAGTAGTATAATAATTAATATCTTATCATTGATGGAGATAATTTGACCATGGGCTGATAAAAATAAAATATTGACCATGGACACCATGTCAATTAGACAAACTATGCCTAATAAGGTAAAGGGGTTGTAAGAAAATTTTTTCCTAGTTATTTAATAATTTTGTTTTATTATGCGATATAGTATATTTTCATTCTATTATGTCACAATAAAATAAATTTAACGTCATTGTAATAATCATTTTGTAGATCTTTATTGTATCTAGATTATTATCTTATTGCTATTGACTTTTTAATATAATTAATTTTTCTAGATCATAATTTTTTTGTAATTTATACTTTTTCAACTTAATTTCTATAAAATAATTGGGTTTTCAAAAAAAATTATTAGAAAAATTGTAAGATGAGATTTATAACTTTTGACATTTAAATCATAAACGTGAAAAACTTTGTACGACAAAGAATTAATTAAATACCTGTAACTTTTGACAATGAGAATTATGCTCTAATTTTGTTTTGAACGTTAACTGTGATGAAAATAATCAATAAAAATGTAATCAATCAGAAATAATAATCTATAACTTACTGCTTAAAAATCATAGATTTTCTTTTTTACCCTTTTCACATAAATTTGTCTTAAAAATAGTTCTTGCTACTCTCTGACAATAACAGATGAAACTCAATATTGAATTAGTAACAATTTTACTTTCTTCGACACGTAACAGTAATAATAATAATAATCTAGCTGGTACCAGTACTTACTAATACCAAGTATTTAAATTAGTTCAAATGAAGATGCCATATTATAAAAACAATAAATTAAATTCTACTTGACGAAACAAATCAAATCTCTTAAAGTCGTCTCTTAAGTGGTCAAAATCGAGGTGCATTTTGGACCTTGCAAAACTTGACTTAGAAAACAAAGTTTTATTTGCTATTTTTTTACTTGTTGGTGTTTTTAAAAGAGAGATTCAGGCGTTGATATAGGAAACTATTCTCAAGAAACATGTAATATGATACTAGCGTGGAAGAAAGAAATATGAAAAAAAGTACACGCTAAATTTTGAATAAGCCCTGTAACGTTGAAAAACGAAAAATAATATAGCAAATTGAAGATATAATTATTAGCATCTTGCAATTTTAGACATGGGAAGCATGTTACATATAATTTGATTTTCGTATAAATACACGAATGACAGAACAAAAAAACTATAGTATGTGTTACTGTCTCTTTGGATGGTGTGTAGTGAGTGATGTCACTGAATTTTATTGTTCTTTTCCGATGTGCTGCCAATAATACATTAATAAAAAGACAGAAAAAAAAATGATATTTTGGCCACTATAATGTTCTGCAAAAGAACAAAACTACAGTAAAGAGATCATATATATAGCAAACAAGTTCACTTTTTTGCAGAAATTAACGTAAGTAGAGTTATTTAGCTTTTAGTGTATGTGATTGGTTTTTGCAGGGATTGACAGATGTAACTGTAGGGATTGGTTGGTTTAAAAGAAACAATAAATAAAAGGTTGTTTGGTTTGAACTTTGAAAGAAGGGATCTTTCCCTAAGAAAAAAAGATTTAACAACTAAGAAGAGTTGTTAGGAAAGATGAGTCTATACGCATATGGTCACATGCAACTGAGTTGGCTATGTCGTAATGCCAAACAACAAATTAGACATTCTCTTAAACTAAATCAACATTTAACATCTCAATATCATTCATTTCAAAGACAAGAGATAAGATAGCAAAAAGTGCTGCATTACTTTAAGTATTTTAGCACCATTTTTCAATTAAAATTAGATTTTCATTTAAGTAGTTTGTGTAATAAAAGTTCAAAAATTGTTTCAGGAATAAGTAATACCAAGATATATAAATGTCTCTTTGGCATAAAACTAAAGAAAAGAAAAGTATTTTCCATGTCAGTTCATAAACTTAAACTCTTTCTTCGCTAGTAACATGCTTAACCATGGTCGTGCACACCTACCATTTTCATTGTGATTATAAAATTGATGCTAATAATATACAACAGCCTCATCCATCCGCAGATTACTAAACACAACTTAGATGCTTCACGCAACTTATAATTAGCCTCCATTTTTAAAGCATTCCCAGAGTCAATATCACAGTTTCTCAAATTGCCAGACTGTTCGTGAAACAGACCTTTGTTGTTTCTCTCATCAATCATTCTCCAATTATACATTTTATCTTCCTATTTAACTATTTATTTATCAACTACATATTTTTTTGTTGTTCATGCTCAAGTGGGGTCATGTTGAGTATATATAAGTGGATACATAACATTGACGTTGGAACCAACTCGAAGAAGCAAAGTACAAGAGTTATAGTAACATGGAAACTCCTAACTTTGTCTTCTTCTCCTTGCTTCTTCTCTTGATTAGCACAACTATAAGCTCAGCTCAACTCACTCGTGGCTTCTACAACAATGTCTGCCCCAATGTGGAGCAGTTGGTACGCTCTGCTGTTGCACAAAAGTTCCAGCAGACTTTTGTCACTGCTCCTGCCACTCTGAGACTCTACTTCCATGATTGCTTTGTGAGGGTGTGTGCACCTTCTTCATCACTTCATCGTTTTCTTATCTCAGCTTGCTTTGATTTCGCATATACCTCTAACTATTAACCATATCAGTTAACTAAAACGAAAATTATGCGTGCACAGTTTTGCATTCAGGAACCTGCACAAAACTATATAGAGGCTTTATACAATTAGTCTATGCCATCAGTTTAAGAACATTTTTCTAGTGAAATGAAACTATATATATAAACAAATTTGTTGTTGTGCACACAGGGTTGTGATGCTTCGATTCTGCTCGCAAATAGTAACTCAGAAAAGGATCACCCTGATGATATATCTCTAGCTGGAGATGGCTTTGACACGGTGATTAAAGCCAAGGCAGCTGTTGATAGTGACCCCAAGTGCCGGAACAAAGTCTCTTGTGCTGATATACTCGCTCTGGCTACTAGGGATGTTGTAAATTTGGTATGATTGCAATTTCTCTATGAAATTATTGGCAAACATTTCTAAACCATTTGATCGAATACCAGGCATGCATGCAGATTAAGAGTTGTACACCGTGTGACATTTCATTTTCTAACAGTAAAAAGTGCATAAAATTGTAGGCTGGGGGACCATTTTACGATGTTGAATTGGGAAGGCGTGATGGTAGAATATCTACTATTGCAAGTGTTCAACGCCATCTTCCTCACCCTGATTTCAATTTGGATCAGCTCAACTCCATGTTCAAGTTCAATGGCCTATCTCAGACAGATATGATTGCATTATCAGGTATTTTCTTTCACTGACAAAAAAAAGTGTTTTTTTTTTATGCAGTCATACTTTTTAAAACAAGAGAGTAAAGAATGTTAAATATGTTAGGTGCACACACAATTGGGTTCTCTCACTGCAGCCGCTTCTCGAATCGAATCTACAACTTCAGCCCCAGAAACAGAATCGATCCAACGCTGAATTTACAATATGCTTTTCAGCTTAGACAGATGTGCCCCTTAAGGGTTGATCCTAGAATTGCCATAAACATGGACCCTGTGACGCCTGATAAGTTTGACAACCAATACTTCAAGAATCTGCAGCAAGGACGGGGTCTCTTCACCTCTGATCAGGTGCTGTTTACAGATTCAAGGTCAAAGGCCACAGTCAACTCTTTTGCATCAGATGAAACAACTTTTCAGAAAGCTTTTATTGATGCAATTACCAAGTTGGGAAGGGTTGGTGTTAAAACGGGAAATCAAGGTGAAATTAGGTTTGATTGCACCAGGCCAAACTAGAAAAAGTGCAACTATGCTATCGTCATCAGCAGCAGCAGCAGCATTATTCCATTTTGGAGTTTGCATGAGTATTTTTAGTCTATGACGGCTTGAGTTTGAGTTTGCATCAATTATGTATATTTGATAATTCATTATTGTGTTAATAATTAATGGAGTTCTCAAAGCCCCATTCATTGCTTCCAGTTATTACATGATCAATATTGTATGATTAATGCATAATGTTTTTAGAAAATAAAAATATTGAGTAAATTATTTTTTAATTTCTTCTTCTTTTCAATAAAATAGAAGCACCCCTTTAGGTTTGATTTATTTGTTGAAGATTGGAAAAATGTTATTCTAGTTGAAATAATTTAGTGATTATTTTATAGATTTTAAAAAAGTTTCATTTATGTTTATTTACGATCAGAAAAATCATTTCATTAGAAAATAATTGTTTTTATGAAAAAAAAAGGTATAAATAACATCTTGTTGAGATTCCTGATATTTCGTTGTAACAAATAAAATAATGATTATCTTTCGAAACAAAGTGATTAATTAATTATATAAAAAAGAAAAAAAAATTAAACAAACCGAGATTTTTTTTTTTTTTCATCCAATTATAACCTTCCGATAATAGTGTTTTGGGTTAAATAAGTTAGTTTTATATTGTTCATTTCTCCGGGACCATTTTTAAGAGTTTACGTTTCTAAAAGGTAAACTTATCCAAATTATGACAAACGGGTATTCTGTTATTTATATTATTATTTTAAGAGTTTTTTTTTTTAAGAAATTATTGTTTAAAGAGTTAGTAAAGTCAAATGAATTATTAAATTTGGATGATGTGGGGTAAGATAATGTTTTACTCTCTTTTTTTAATGTCATAGTTGTCAAAAAAAAAAATTCATAGTATCATTTTTAATGAAATCATCAATTAAGAAACACATATATTAGAGGAGTGACCACAAGAAACATAAAGTCAAAGTCAAACAATAAGCTTTTAGAAAAGTGATAGCTAGAAATAAGGTTAATGAGTTCGAAGATAAGTTTCATTAAGCAAAGAAGACTTTTAAAGATAATTTCGTCTTGTACACATGTTTTGACATTATTTGAATTAAGAATCATAAAGTAAGTAAAATAAAATAAAATTTAATATGATAATTGTTCTACAATTAATAATTAGTAATAGAGACAGAAATATATTTATATATATTTAACACGTCTCTATGTTTGCCTTTTGCGTTCATTAAGAAATATTTTGTATATTATGAGCATATATAATTTATTAAACCAACATTAGAATAATACGAACATCTTATAAAAATAAGTTTTAAGTTTTTTCTCCTTGACAAATTTTGTCCTAATGTTCGTAGTTTGAGTTCATAAATGAACAAATATATTTGGAATAATTCATGATATCCAGTAAAAACTAAAGATAACAAAATGGGTTAGGTTGACTGGTTTAAATTGAGTGTAGTCTTTAATTCATACAAAGTTTGCTCAATTAACCTGTCAAATTTAAGATAGACGGATATTTTATAAAGTATTGATGGATTATGTTATCTCTTTCTACTAAATTGATGGTTAAGTACTTATTTTATTTCTTTTAATAAATAAGTATATATTTAATAATAAAATATAGTGAATTTTCTTATGTACAGTAAATATTTTTTTAAGTCCGCATTGATTTAGAGAGTTTAATGTGAACTTAATTGGGTTGTGGGGTTTGAAAATTTTTAGGGGTTATAAAATTATGAAATATATTATACGATTGATAAAATAGATATGTTAGATGGAGAAACTTGTTATTTTATTTTACTCATATACTCTATCTGTATATAATAAGATGTAACATAGTATAAGAATATAAAATACTTCCTAATTCTAAAATAATAACTCATTTTTAAAATTAAAAGATATTTTTAAAAACAGACATATTTCTTAAAATCTAATTTAAATAAAAATATATATTAAGTAAAAATTTTCAACAATGAATCATATAATAAATCCTATATTTTCTATAAAAAGAAGCAACTAAAGAAGTAATTTGTCTTATTACAAAAATGAGCAGTCAAGAAGATACGAAATGCAAAGAACAATGTCTACGTCCAAACCGCAGTCCATGTGAAATATTGTTCGGATCAGTTAAATCAACTAGGTGTATTCTTCACCCTTCGTTACATATTACAAGATGGTCAATCAATAATCACACGAATTGAAAATATTTGTCAAATGACTTTACATGAAAGTAAAATTAAGGTGAGATTATTAATAAAATTCATTTCTTTTATGAAATTATTGTAAAATAGTGTAATAAAAATGAGAGGTCTTAGTTGGAAAATAAGATTAGATTACACTGTTACTAAAATTAATTTAGAAAATAAATAATGATCAGAACAATGAAATAATTAAATTCAGTTTTTTTCTCAGTATAATTTAGACTTAATTCTTAAGACCTATCATTGGTTTTAAAATTGGATTTCCCCTGTAAACAAGGAAAATATAGGAATATGATCTTATCCAGACAAATTAGTTAAATTCAATACTTTTAAACAGTTATCACAAAATACAAGGAAAGGTAAAGCTTCGTAAAATTAAGAAAAATAAATAATTAAATTCAAGTTTGAGAAAGTTCTATCATAATGTTGTTAAGATAGTGTTTATAAAAGCTATAATAATTAATCAAGATGTTGTTAAAATCAAGTGTTTATAAAAGTTATAACCATTAATTAATATTAGACTACAATTTCTTTTACTTAAAAATGTAACAATTTAAATGTTAAAGTCAACAATTGATTTATGCTATGAAATAATTGATGTGGTCCGCAATAATTCAATATATGATCCCAACTTTAATTCTTAAGATCAAGTATCGATTCAAAGATATATTTTTTTTTTCATAAAACAAACTCATTCTAGTTAGTAAAACGATCTAATAGTGATGGAAACGCAATCCGTATTTCTTACTTTTTTTCATGATTTTTTTGTAAGTATTTACATAAAAATATAATTCTGATCTAAATTTCTAATATTTATAACACTAATATTTCAATATATTTGAATGAGTTAAAAGTTTATCAACCTCATCTTATTAAGAGTTAGTGTTTCTAACTCCCACATAATGAATGGATAAATAAAAATAGTAATTTGAGTTAGAAAGATAAAATTAATAATATAATTATGTTCTTTAAAAAATACCAAAGTGCACAAAATTATAGTGGGCGCTTAAAGTGCCATACCTCCGTCTGACCCCACATCGGTACGGGAAACGTTTTCCATTCATTGCATGGAGCATGTCGTTTGAAGGGCCCATAGATGCTGAAGACCACAACCTACCCACTACGCATCACAATTTTTTCACCCCACATACCTTAGTTTTTGAGCATCAAAGTAAACTTCAAAAAATCTTTTTAGTTTTGATGGATAAATTGAAATATCAAAAGTATCATCCAAGAACACACAGACACTGCACAAATTTCATTGTAATGGAAATCTATGGTTCATTTCACTCAAGAACTCCCTACTTCGTCTATTCTCTTCTAATGTGAAACTTACTTTATCATCATGCGAACTTACTTCTAATGTGAATCTTTCACCACCAAGCTCTGTTGCTTTTTTATTTATGACAATAATTTCAGCGATTTTTTGGGTATTACATATACAAACAAAAAAGGTTGCATGTTTACAAGAAAAAGGGTGTGCACTTTTAATTTCTTCTTACTTACTGTTGTAATTTCATAAGCACTCCGATACCCAGATCAAACCACTACTAAGACAGCTTCTACCTGATACAGACATTAGAATCACGCTATCTTTCGTAAGATACAACTTCTGAGCAGACAAAATCATGAATCCAACTGCATATGGAGACTGCTCTGTTTGAAAGAGAAAGAATCATGGGCATTGATTATGTGACTGTCATGTGATGCTCATAATTATTGTATCCTTTTTTGAGTTTATCAGTATATTGAGAATGCATATTATGCTATACTTAAATACTCGGTGCATCCAGTGGTATGAACTTCAGCATTTACAATAGGATAGTTCGGTTAGAATGTTGAGAACGAAAATAGTTTTAGAAGCACTGAAAATTAGCTACTATCTCTATACAAAAGGGCACTGAGAAGTGGGTGTATAAGCTATCTGTTTATTATTGGAATAAAGTAGAAAGTAATCTAGGAATCTGAATGCATGAACCATATAAATTCGGTGGTCCATGTATGGTTGAAAGGATCCAAACAAGTTATAGTGCTATTTAAGCTTTAGACCTTGAGAAAGCCAATGTGGCCCCTTTCCTTCCCGAGTAAATGTCACAGTGGTGCTACTGATTGGAGTGGTGGGGTCACTGTATTCTCCTGTTCTATCTGATTTGAAGGAGGCAGATGAATTCAGCTTCCTAGTTTTCCCACTGGTTGAGTTTGAGCATGCTAATTGAGGTAATTGAGAACTCTTGTTAACTTGACTACCTCCTATACTTAGTGTCAAATCCACTTCCATGTCTTCACCATAGCCACTAGTACTTATTTTACAACTCTGAAATGCTGCAGTGTGGGAGCTAGGCCCTGCCTCACCTTCATCAAAGCCACGCCCTTGAGAAAAAATGTCCTCCTCTGCAGGCCTTTCAAGGTCAAAACCCTTTTGAATCTTTATGCTGTCTGACCAGCTTCTAACATTTTCTCTTGACCGAACATCCTCTCTCAAATTTTCAACACCGAAATCAGGCTTCTGTGACATCTGTGTCGTTTGATGTTGCGGTTTAATGAGATGTGGATGGCTTGCATCTATCTCATTCCTGTGCTTCCAAAATCTCTGTTGTCTGCTTTCGTTTTTGAGCTCATCCATCAACATCTTTTGCACACTGTATACCCGGTGTAGCTCTCTTACCTGCAAATTCCAAATTCTCATAATTTTCAACAAGTAAGAGATTCAACTCATCATGCCCTTTCAACAGGATTGGTACTAATATTTCACTTTTACATATACTAGGTTATTGGAATTTGTAATAAATAATAAATGAAGTTTCAGAGTAATGACAATTGATGATAGATAAGATGTCATGGAAGAAGGACCTCATCACACACTGATTTTCAAAGCAGTATCATTTTATTGTCATTTTACAGTCAAAATGCAGTGCTGCGGCCTCAAAGATAAAGAAAAAGAAAGGCCACTGAAATGGAAAGGCACTCTGCTTCAATCTCTAATGCTCTTGAATTCAAGCCTATGCAACTATGTCGCAACATGAATTTTGTATTTGTTAAGATGAAAAGTACAATCATACAACATCATCAGAATACCTGGTGTTTGAAGATGTCCTCATGCATCTGCATTGTCTTTTTGATGGACTCTACACTGTTTCTGTCAAGCATCCTATCCATGGGACCTTGCAGTTTTCTGATTCCAGTCCTCTGATTCTTGTTCTGATAATTCTCCCAGACATCCACTCCACCCACAGCTAAGTTGGTGCTGTCTACTATGGTTGCTAGAAGATTTATGGAATATTCAATTTTGGTTCCCATGCCTGAAAAAAGAAAAAAAAGTTTATTTTTTTCCAATTTTCTTCTATCACACCTTATGCCTCAAAGTCAACAAATTAGAAAATTTCCTTTTAATGAGAAAATCCTTGAGAGAAGTAATAACGAATAAAACATGTCTTGTTCCTTTCTCTGCTTTTTAGGCTAAGCAATGCGCTTACGATCTCTCGAGCTAAAATGTGAAGGTGGGGACAAAATTCAATTATGCCGAGGTTGGAGAATTTAATTTAATATCTAAAGGGCAAAGGTTGGTTGAAACTGCAAACTCAGAATTTTGGACTTGTTGAAACCCACATTTGTAGGCAACCATACCTGACACATGGCAAGAAATTGAAGTGAAAGTTCAACAGGATTTCCCAGTCATGATAAGCTGACATTATCCTGAAAGATTCTGTCACTGCCCTTTTTGGTGCACAAATGCAGGCAATATATAGGGAAGATTCTGGTTTATGTTGTGAGATAATTTGTCAAAATAGGGACTCTCACTTTAGCAACCAAAAGTGGAGAGAGAGAGAGAGAGAGAGAGGGGACCAAGAGAATTATGCATTGAAATGTTCAAACGTGCAATCAAACATTGCTGGGACACTGATGCAGCGTGTAACATGAACAAGGCAACAGTGAAACCAACTAATATGTGGGTCTGTGATTGTATGATGAAAGCATCACTATAAGGTCTATAACAGTGGTTTTCATCCCCTACTCCTAGATATACTGGCCTCACAAAAGTGTCCACTTATCCTTGTTTCTTTTAAAGCTACCCTCTTTTCAGCTATTCTGAAGACAGCAACCAAACTTTATACACAGTGAAGCTAAAGTAAATAGGAACTAGAAAGAACTCACTAAAACTCAAAGATCACACAGACTGACATGTGCAAAGTAGTCAACTTATTTTCCTTTTTAAGTTATTCTGGAAACTTTTGATGTACCACCAGGGTTGGATAATTGAAATCACTTCCATGGAAATTACAAATTTCAAACTAACAAAAAGAAATAAATACTCATTGAATCTCAGAAGGCAGAACTGCAACACGAGACCTTATCCCACCATCTTTGGAGATAACACATGAAGAAAATATGAATAACTAAACTCGTTAGGATTTTGTACCTAATTCAAGTTAGTGGAAACATATCTGTGTGGTGCTGTCCAGAAAGCTGTACCTGTAATAAGAAGTACCAAAATAGCAGCTTTCTGTGATGAAGGTCATTGAACATGTTGTTCTCTGATGGCAGCCTTTATAGCCATGAATGAGGCTTAGAAGTAAGAGGAATTGTAACATTAGAAAGGGCCAATTGTAACATTCCCAAGGCAAAGGACGGATCAATCCAAAGAGTGCAGCACCTGGGGAATCAGAAGAAAGCTCATTGACAGCATCAAATCTCTTGGCATATGAGAACCATTCAACCCTTTACTAAGAAACAACAAAGCAATAACAGCTCAAATTTAAAACTGTAATCATGAGTTTAATAATTCAGGCTTGACAGGCTGTGAGGCAAGGAGGCAAGAGAAAAGCTGGAGTAGCAATGTGTCTGTTTCTGTATGTATGAGTGACTATGTGATATTTAGAGAGAGAGAGATGTATGTTCATATTATAATATAGAAACATTTTTTTTTCATTTGTATAATACTAGCACTTACTGTAGTTGATTGTATTTTGTACATATCGTCGTTGCTTTACTGTAATGTGGGAAAGGATATATAGAAGAGAATGGGACCACAAAGATGTATAATAATAAAAACAAATGACACTCAACATGAGCCAATGTAGGCCAGTGAACAAGATATTCCAGACAAGCTCTTGCAGGACTTAATCAAGATATGCATCAGCAATCAAAGTTAGTGCTTATTTACTATACCACCAACAACTTCTTTCTCTTTAAACATTTTTCGTTTTTCAAATTCATCACAAACCAATTTCAGTTGATGGATTCCTCTATTTCTCTTCGCATCAAGTATTTCAAATTATATGCCTATTTCTTGGCATCATACACATTTTTCTTCTCTGCCTGCCAAAATTTTCTCAGCAATTCTTTTCTTACTCTCAAAATATGATTTACAACATGGTCTCTAAGTGGCGGAAAATTAGGTGAGTTTTATTTTCAAAAAGCGGTTTTGGATTTTCGGTATCAGAAAGCTAAATTCCACTCGCTTTGTTATATTTGCTCTGGAAGAAGAAAGCAAGAAATAATAGGTTGATTGAAAATTAAAGTCATCGATAACTTTTATGCGTCTGGTCATAGCGATATTGTATACTAATACGTTGAAAAAAGATGCATTTAATAGTGTAAACAGAAAGTGGTCTAATAATGCATTCAATGGATGCCCCCTCTTCTGTAGTTGTCCTACAAGTTAAAGATTAGTTATTATTTTCTTGTTAAAACACGTGGATCTTTTGTCAAAAAAGAGCTATACTATAATATATTATCACATCAAACAACCCTTAGTATCGTTATTATTATATCAAGTAATATAATAGACCTTTATAATGTCAGAGTTAACAATATCTAATGATTCTATGCATTTCTTTTCATTTTTTTAATTCTCGGTGTTCTTGTTATTAAAGAACCCATTCATCTATGATCAATCTAATCTGATCTGATCTAATCGTCAAAGTGAACAAAGAAAATTTGTTAATAAAAATTAAAAGAAAACAGTGCAGTTAGGACTTTAAGACTCTGATAAGAGAGTTCTGGTACATATATCACTTTCCCCCTAAAAAGTTGAAGGGCAAGAAATACCACACACCTAAACTTTACGACCTTCCTAGCCTTCAAAATTCTGATCCTGAAAAATCAGAACCACACACGTGTCTGTTTGTCGAAATCATGAGTCTGATTATTAAGCAATGCATAGATTTCGGTACTTAAAATCTGCTTTCATCGTATATGTGGGCATGCCTGTCTTTGTCTCTTATTTGTTAAGTTTCTGTCTGATTGCTCAATAGTATCAAATAGTGTAGCCATAAATGCAAAAAATAGGTTTGGCAAATAGAAGAACAACACGCGTGACAATTAATAATATACCACCCATAATCCCCTATCTTGTCTCGGAGGAAATTGAATGGGAAAGCATTAATCAAAATTTCAGAAAATGGTCGCCATCGCAGTTTTGTTGCCTCAATCTTAAAAATAATTTCTCTTTAATCTATTTAACATATTAAAAAATTCATAACAAAATGTTTACTGTATTTAATTTATGAAATTTATTCAAATTGAAAAGTAATTCCACTGATTAATTATCAGCGTCGAAATAAATAACTCTGAAAAATGTGAGACTGCTTTCGATTTTGTTGAAGAGTGAAGTTACATTGTTACCTATGTGATTATATTGTCCTTTTTCTATTAAAATTATCTGTTATCATTATTCTCTTTACACCACCAGAAAGATCTGCTAGCAGACACAAACTGGTGGTGGACATCGAAAGTTGTCAGAATCAAAGATGAGTTTTATATCCAGCTTGACTTAAATGAGTTTCTTCTAAAAAAATTATTTTGTCAACGTCCACTAGAAAAAAGAGTTATTTCCTTCGACTTTAAACTCTACTTTTTAAAATAAATACAGAAAATATATTGCCTTCGTACCCGTCTACTCCTAATGTAAAATATTCTTACATTTATTATTAAACTAAAATGAAAAAATACCACCGATATTTTAAAATTAAACTAGGCCTGTTTGGTTTTCTATAACAATCATAAATCAGGATTCATCTCCTTGAACTCTTTTATTGGTGGTTTGGTTAGGTCTACGTTTCCTTTGTCTTTTTTTTTTTTTTTATGAAAATCATATTGCAAATGACGTTGGTGTGAATCACCTACTTTATTGCTGAACATTATTCCTTTTGTGATGTTTTAGTTGAATAACATCTGACCTACCCATAAATAACTCGAACTACCTTTTTCTTTTGAGTTTATTTACTAAGTTCCAAGTAAACCCTGATTTTGGTGTTAATAAAGAAGATAAAGTGATGCATAAGATAAGAAAAAGACGGAAAGAGTAAGGGTATATATATATTATGTGCAATGCATGATTAAGGAACAGTGTGTCCTATATTTGAAGTTGCAATAGCTTCCTTGAACTTGGATGAAAGGCACGCGTTGTAGCCCCACCAAGGCACAAGGCTATAAGAGAAGAGACCCACCACCACACTTATCCACATGTCCTTTAATTTCACTTCCATTCTGAATTTGGATTCTCCCACAATCAACTCTAACTTTACTGTGCCAACGCGTTGACCAACCTTGACCATTATGAGATGCAATTACAAGCACTTTAACCTTTTACAATAATTGGGTGCAAATGTGAGTTACGTATCTTCTAGTAGTGCTCAAACCCCTTTTATTTATTAGACTTATCTCATCAATCATTATCATAAAAACCCATAATAGATTCCTTTTCTGGAGATAAATCCAAATAACTACACTGTCGCTTCACGCATAAGCCTTTCTCATCACCAAATTGCTCTTTTGTTCTCTTATTTTTCTTTTCTTGGCTTCTATCTGGATTAGTTCACCATTCTTAATACCTTTAAGTCTTGTCAATTTTCTATATTAATAAGTCTTAAGTATTTGGCCATTCTCGTACCCAGAAGCGGGTCCTTGTCTGCCCTCTATTTGTCCCCACCCCATCCCTGTTATGGAGTAATTAATTTAGTTTAATTACCTTCTCAAACATGGTTAAAAAAGAATTAACTAATCTAAAGGTGCACACTGTCCCAAGATAATATAGTGTTTTAATATGTAGATCTCAATCTCGAGCACATTTTCATTGTGAGGATGCATCAGGTGGGACCCTAAAAAACTGAGTTTAAATATAATTGGTGAGTTCAAATTAGTTACCTGGGTTTGAACGAATGGGTGGCACATTAAGTGCAGTCATGATCCATAGATTCATAAGAATGTCACATTGACACATGGGTTGTGATAAGGTATGGCCAGAAAATGTTGTGCGAGATATGGGGTCCATGATGTACGGTGGTGACGCGTGTAAGAAACCCAACCATGCATATGCCTCTGATTTCTTAGTACTCTTATCATGTTGTTTCTAGGATCAAGCAGATTGGTGAGGATCTAACGGTGACTTTGTGATTTAGCCTCTTTTGGGGTCATTTGTTCTTTAGCCATTTTCCAAGGGGCCTTCACTAAGATGCCTTTACTTTGCTGATTTAGGAAGCAATTGACTCTAGATTGAGCTTTCCATTCAAGCATGTTAGGTTAAACCCTATTTTCCTTTTCACTGATTCATTAAGGATTGCTTCATGTTGATCAATCCGATAACCATCATGACTACTTTTTAATCTCATATAATAATAGTGGTTAAACAAGGACATGTCATACTTTGCCAACTATATCATTAAATTAACTAGTTCTAGGATCGTATTTATTGTACATCAATTGAATTTGATATTTTTATTATTATTTGAAAACTCATGAGGTTTTAGTCACTGATAATAATTTGTTAGTGAAGAATGGACACATTTAAATATTTGTTTAGTTCAGCAAAGGGGCAAAATAGTGGTTAAGTGAAATAGTATTTTTTAAACTTCGAATAATATATAAATGTTAAAATTTTTTATGTTTAATTATATTCTTATATTTTATTTATATATTATATGTGATGAATGATTGAAATTTCATTATTATTTAATTTGAATGAAAATGTATATAAATACGAATATATGATGCTAAGGTTGTGGTTTGATATGTGATTGATAAATATCTAGTTTATCTAATAATGCATATGCTTTTGATATTTATTAGGTATGATTTTCACTATAATTCTTGATAAAACAAACAATTTTAGTTTAGTGTTTTTGATATAAAACAGACCATTTTGGTAAAACAAACCATAAAAAAGATTAATGTGTTTATGATGTTTTTGCAAATATATTTCCAACAAGTTCGAGGATATAGTAACAAACCTCAAAATTGATGTTGAGTACCGAAAGACGGTTTACTGAAGATTCAAATATGAACTCTGCTATTAGACAATGATATTGGCGCCAAACCTCGAAGAGGAAACATTCACTAGAAGAAACCTTAAGCATCAGAATTGGCAGCTAAGCTTAAAAAAAAAAACCTCCTACAAATGAAATCTTCATTGGAGAGCAAAAATTCAAGCAAGGAGAAAACACACCTAAGAAGAAAATATCAAAGGTTGACCCACATCTTTAGAGCTGAAATTGCACATTTAAATTCTATAAAAACATAGTCTTGTTATGTTATTTGTATGTTGATAATCCAGTTCAGTTTTGAGAACTTTTAGACACCAATTGTAACAAATTTTAGGAAAATCATGGAAGTAGGATAACAACTCCATGTGCTTGTATTTGTAATCATTATTATGAGAAGCTAAAATTTTCCTTGTTGAAATTGAAGGTAACTTCTTTACATTATTTGTTGGAATTAATTTGTTCGAACAATAATTTTTTTTAGTTTTGTTTAATTTCTTTTTTCAGGATATCTATATTATAACTATGAAAGAGATAATTTTTTAAATATATATATATATATATATCACAATCATAAGTAATAATGTAATTATTAGTGAGATATAACATTGGCTTTTTTTTTAGAAAAAAGAAAATATATCTATTTACACGGTATATTTTAACAATGTAAGTTAAATTAGCAAATGCATTTTTATGTAAATAATTCTTAAATATCAATAAATAAAAATGTTAAAAAACTGAGAACTAAATCATGTAATTTCAAATTTTTATTTTATTATGATAATTTAAACTATTATCCAATATATCAATTAATATTCACTTTCAGCAATTGTAAAACCATTGTAAAAAAAAATATCCTTTTGTAACTTTTTATTAATAACTTAACAACTTGTTAAACTTAGAGCTGTCAAAATGGGTTTTAACCCGCAAGCCAACCCGGCTCATCACGGGTTTGGGCTGGGTTGGGTTAACTTTTTTTTACAAATTTCAATATAGGTTGATTTTTGACCCGGCTCATCCGGGTTGAACCCGTGATGAGCCGGGTTGGCTCACCAGTCCGCAGATAAAAGGGTCACATAAGTGTTTTTTATTAAGTTGGAATTTGCATTTGGGTCATGTTAGGTTGTGTTTTTTAGCCAACACATAAATAATTTGTATTTTTGTATTTTGGTTTGTATTTAAAGTTCATTTAGATTTTAATTAGAATTATAATATAGTTTTGACTGAAAAATAAATAAAAAAATTGTATTTTTTTTAATTAAGTGAACCCGTGAGCCAGCCCGTTTAACCCGCCAACCCCTGGTGGGTCGGACCGGGTTCGAATTTTTTTGGCTCGCTAAAAAGTGAGTCGAGTTGGATTGGCTCACTAAATCATAAACCTGTGGTGGGTTGAGCCGGATCGGGGTTGGGTTACCCGTTTTGATAACTCTAGTTAAACTCAAAAGATAAAAGGAAGATTAATATACGAAATAGCATAAATTAGCCTAAAGTGTGAATTTATAGAAATGATACTACTAAACAAATAATATATTTATTGTTATTTATAATTAAATATTTAGTAATTTTAATTGCTCTAAAATATCTTAGGAAAGTTTTATTCCTGCCTGTGAAGGTGATGGGAAAGGTTATTCTCACTTATCTATAAATTAGCATTCCTAAAAATATTTTATTCTTAAAATACTATTTATATTACTTTCTCAGCTATCATAAACTTTTAAAAATATTAAAACGTTTCTAGAATTAAACTTATGAAAAATATCGAAACATTTTAATACTAAAACTAGTAAAAATGGACTCTATGTTTTTTATAAAATACAAAAATTGATTATAGTAGTTACATAATAAATAGCATGTGTTGATGTGTTATGCTATTGAAGGATGTAAGTAATTTTGAAGGTACAAATAAAAGTGTAAGATAATAATAATTAAATGGATAAAATAGAAAGCACATAATGTAGGGATCAAATAATATATTTTAGATTATACATGTTAAAAAACAATAATAAAATATATTACTAAAACTACATTAAAAATTTAGGTATAAATGCTATATATATATATATATATATATATATATATATATATATATATTATACCTTTTTTAACTTCTTAGTTTATTTTTTGTCCTTTTCCAACTCAGAAAACCCTATAAATAACTAAAAGTGCTAACATTAGCCGAATTTAAACCGATTAAAATTATAATTCTATTATGAAAAGATGTATTCATTACAATTTTAAATCAATATTTTCTCCATTGATAATAAATTACTATTTTTTATTTATATTTATATATTTAACATTTGGGGAAAATGTCAACTAATAATTTAAGAATATTAATTAACTATTAAAAATCATTTTAATTATTAAATAAAAATTAATTTAGTTTATCTGTAATTTCTGACGATTTTTAGTGACATTTTGAATAAAAATATTACAGTAATTAAAAAACTATAAATAAATTAATACTTTAAACGTATAAAAACCAGCAGAGAAATATTATATATTTTAAAAGTTTCAATATTTCAAAAAATATTAAAAAAAATAAATATAATAGAAACATAAAGCGATTAAATATTTTATATTTAACAAATAACAGGAAAAAAAAAACAGAATTGTTTTCTCTGAAAAACTGAAGAGGAAAAAAGAAACAAAAAATCACCCAATTAAGTTGGCACATTCAATGCATCAGATTCTGATAATTAATTTTGTGTGTTTCCACCATTAAAAAACCCAAAAAAAAAAAAAAAAACATGACATAGATATTTAAAGATAAAAAGGAATCTTCCCATTTGGATTTTGAAGCCTTATCTCTTCTCTTCTTTGGATCCATTGCCTTGTCAAACTCTTTCTTCATTATCATTTTATATCATAATAATACTATATTCTCTTCTTTCTCAAGTTATTATAATGCTTCTTCATATTATTTATTTTTCTCATCCTTCCTAAGTAATTTAATCCCTTCAATCATTGCTGCCAAACTACTTTGTCCTCTTTTTATCTTTTCTTACTTGTACTTCATTTTCTTTATCATTAGTTATAAGACACAAACATTATACAACCTAGAAAATGATTTAATAGGTATTTTTTCAAAAGAAAATATTAGAATATTTTAATAATAAAATGTTTAAATTATAACGAAATTTTTATTAATTAAAGTTAATTTTATTAAAAACTACAATCTCTGTGTAGTTTTTCTCTAAGCTTTTATTCTAGTCTTTAGATTTATTATCTTAATCCTTTTTTTTTAAGATTAAACATCATAAAAGTGTTTCTAGTGAAGAACTAAACATATTCATGTTAAGTTTTTTATAAGAGAGGACATCGAAAGATTCGATGTTAATGAGTTGTGACCAAATCTATATAAGAGATCATCACAGAATTTCTAACCAAAAACTTTAAGGTAATAGATTTGAGTCATTCTACTTATATACTAGTCATTTTTTTTTTATCAATGTGGAGACAACTTACCTTGAACTCTTAACAATCCATTCGATCATAACAAGAACAAAATTCACTTTTTACCCTTTTTAAGATAGTTTTTCTCTTTGGGTTGGATGTGTAAGAATGTAATAAATGAGAAAACTATGTTGCATGTTTGAATTGATATTTGAATTGTGAAGTTTGAATTGGGTCTCTGGAGTGGAGTAGTGTGCTGGCTTCCAATAAGTCATTTTTTATTAAATTGATGTTGTTTATGACTTGATTAGAGGATTGAAAAACTTATTAGAAGGCACGACACCCTTTATTGTGCAAAGTGTTGCATATACGTTATAAAGACTTGCAAGGTGAGCCATTTCCCTGCTACGTGGAAGTCAAACTCGAGTTTGGCAGAGAGTAGGGGATGGGAGGTTGTTGAGCAAGTTTGCTATTAGTCGCTGAGTTAGTGCTCTTCTAGAGATAACTCGTTGAGCAAGTAACTAGGCTCTTTGAGTGAGAGTTCATTTTCTATTGGCGAATTGAGGCTTGAATTGTGAAAAACCGGTTGTAAAAATTGTATTATATGAAAGAGTGATGTTTCCAAAAGTATGAAAGTAGATGAAATGGGATGAAATGTTTGGACTAATGAATTGTACGAGAATTGTACTTCTAAGGAAAAATGTAATACTTAAAGTATAATATGATGCATTGATTGAGGATGCTCTTTGTGAAGTCATTATAAACTCTGCTAGACTTACAAACTCAGAGGATGAAATTTAGGCGGTAAGAATTGAAGAAGGTTCCAATAACGAGATTTGAGGTAGAAAATCTCTTTTCTGGCTAAGCCATAAGTGAATTAGCCTTGTCATGATGTGATAAAAAAATAATAAAGTTGAACTAGTCATGATTTTTGTTTCTTGGGAGATATATAACTTCTAGTCTTCAATTTAATGCATAAATCCATATATAATTCTAGAATAATTATATCTATGAGTCTTATTATATGTTGTTTGAATGTCTGCTTTTGGTTTAATGTTAGTAGAGAGTATATTATACAAATTTATGAATAAAGTATCTTTATTGTACCGGTCAACGTTTACTCATAGCTTTTAGACTTTATAAAATTTCTTAATAGGATATTCTAAAATTATATATTTATAATTTAGAATATAATAGTCATTTCTTCCTACACCTCCATAATTTTTTATAGTCTAAATATATAATTTGGAATATAATTTGTATATTTTAAATTATACATTTCAAAATACAAAATAAAAAAATATTTTGAATTAGATATTTTTTAAATATAAAATTTACATTCTAAATTATACTATTTATAATACAAAAATTTATGAGACAGAAATTTACCAGAGTGGAAGAAGAAAATATATGGAGATCCTGAAAGAAGTTGTCAAGTGAGAATAAAATCAGGCCCAAAGAAATTGTCATGTCATGGGCCTAATACCATCAAAGTTAAACTTCTCGGTATATATCCAACATTGAAACCTCAGATTACTAATATTAAAAGTAAATAGTCTGATTCTAGTTAATATATCACCAGCTTTAACTAGTTTTTACTTGACGTAAAAAATTGATGTAAATGTTTATCTAAATCTAATATTAATTAGATTAAGGTTTCATCACCTCTGAGAAAAGGTTGGGTTAACCTCTTGAGATACAAATTTAATTGGTATAATTAACTAAATCATAAAATAAATGAAATATGAAACAAAAATGAAAGTACTAGAAGCATCTTGACCATGATTTTGCCTTGCTGCGCTACATTTATAAAATTGAAATTACGTTCTCCTGAACAATTATTTAATTTATATAAACAATACATTAAGACATGACTCAACTTACACATCAAAAATTGATATTTCTCTTAACTCAAAATCTTAAAACAATAATTTTATGGATCTTCGACTTTATATAATCTCAACTTTTTCATTTTATTCGATATAAAACTTATACTTACATTCAAAATTTCAACAAAAAGTGTCTCCTAAAAGTTTATCGAGATCACAGAGCATGTGATGGTCTAAGGCAACGTAATATTTTTTTTTTAAACATAAATTCATGGGGTTTGGAAGATGCTTTCTACATTTACCTTTACCTTTTTGCAGCAATATGATCTAATGGATCAGGTGTCCAGCAAAACAATTGGCTAATAGTATGGTAAATCCATAAAAGGAAAAAGAAATTTTAAAAATAACATAAAGAAACAGAGGGAAATGGGAAATGTGTCTCTGGACATAGCTTAGTTTAAATTTGAGTATATGAAAAAAATCATCAAGTTAAAAAGGTAGTGAATCTGTAAAACCTTACATATTTTCTTGATTATATTAAAATTAGTGAAAATGAAAACTGAGTGATGGAGAGTATGATGTACATTATGGCTTCATGACATATATACTGTGTAACAAGCATGTAAACCAATGCATCAAACTAATGAATTGGTCACTCTGCCATTCTTCTATACATGGACTTAATTTGACACTCTGTTTGAAATCGTTTTTATAGCGCTAGTAGTCATCGTCATCTTCATTTCTTGACCCAAAGAATCTTCTCACAACTGCAGCAGCAGCACCAAGAAACATAAACAGAAGAAGAGTGTCAAATCCACCTCCAATGCCTACCGCTACACTGGGACCTGGTGCAAAGAATGAAAATGGAGACCATCCCCAGCCACCATAGAATGGCACACCATAACCATACCCATAACCACCAACAAGTGGAGGTGCCACTCCAGGATTGATATAGATATTGGTCCTGTCAATTGCCACAAATTTCACAAACAAGATTGCCAACTCAAATCAGCTGAGTTAAGGAGTGTACGTTGATGATTATATAATAAATTTTAAATTCATGGTTCTAGTTATTCTAAGTCAAAACTAATGTTTGACTTTCTTTATACTTTTGTAATGCAGTTAAATTTTTTAGTATAGAAAGTGTGGATGTATTTGAAGTAAAAAGGTCGAGAATATTTTTTGTGTATGGTAAAATTTTGCACATAATAACCAGCTAAATTCTTAATATTTATTTCTCTGTTATTGGACCATTTTTATGAGATTATACTGCAGTGTGTTTTTTCCAACAGTTGCCTCATGAAATTACCTAACAAGGTCCATCCAATAATAAAAGACGTTTCTTTTCTTTCAATTTCATCGACTTTAACAAAATGGATTCTATCTACTTTCAAATAGAGTGGATTTATATGACAGAAATGAAAAAAATCAGTGATGAATTTAGTCGAAACCTGGAATTGTTGATTCTTGGGGAGGAGCGCGGAGCCGATGATTTGAAGGACTGGCCACCGATTCTACCACCAGTCTTGGCAGCAGATGCATCCTGAACCGACCCAAGTGTCAAGACCCCAGCGGCCAGTGCAACGAGTGCTAACTTTGCTAACTTGTTCTCATTCTTGTTTCTGTTAACACATTAAAAGTTATGGAATTGAGTGAAATTGGAAGATGAAATAGGGATGGGGGTGATGATTACCTTGGAGATTGGTGTTGTTGGTGATGTTGCGAGGAAGTGCAGCGAACAGTGGTTTTGAGAGAAGGGATAGAAACAGTTCTTGCCCTGAAGTTTGGGTTGTTGTGGGTTAATGGAGTGAGGGCGTTGGTGAGGAAGGTGGGGTGAGAGGAGGGTATGCTGCTCGACATTTCTGGAATCACCCAAGATTTATGTATGTCAAACTTCTGCTCCGACCAACCTTTTTTATCGCTAACCAGACTCACTACCATCTCATATTTTAATTTCAACATGATGCTCATCATTTTCGTGGTTCTCCGATTGCCACGCGCCACCATGCTAATTAAGACTTTTCTTTTCTGTATATAAAACTATGGATGATGCAAATATATTAAATATATTATTATCGCGAAAATGATATTATGATTTTTTTTTAACATTGTTCCGTGTAATCGTTAATTAATATATTATTATTACTATTTTTAAATAATCAATGACTTATATTAAATTATGTCAAAATATAAAATATGATAGTCAAAAGAAATATGAATCATTTTTTTTTATTTTCATAAAAATATTACTAGTCCTTCTAATTAATCAATTGGATAGGTTTTTAATTTGCATTTAAAAAGATTGGATAAAAAAGTTTTTAATTCATTTTAATTAATTAAAAGTTGATCTCATTTATTTATTCATTTGATAAAAATCTAATTCAATCCGTGCAATAATAATTTTGACACGTCCTAAATGTTAATATTGATTTAAAGGAATCAAACGAATAATATAATAATCAGATTATTAATTAAGTTAAATTAAAAAACAAATGTTAACTTTTTTTTCCAAGTACAATAAATTTAAACCTAAATCCAATTTACAAAATAAATAATAAATGTGTGGCCATTCTTCAACCGTTTTCCTACTTTCAAAACCATTTGAACACCTACAAGCCTTACCGTTCTTCCAACTCTCGTTAAAAATTTTCAAAATTGTCAAATAAAAGAACCGTTCTTGTTAATCACATTTTATGATGATTCAAGGAAGAAGAAAAACGAAACAGGGCAGAAGAAGAATACTGAAAAAAAGAAACAGGAAAACTCAAGAAAAGGAAACATAAAACTCATACAAAAAAACATTGCGTATCTTTTCTTGTACAAAAACAGAGGCCCAAAGGAAAATGGGTCAAAAGATACGAAAAGGGCCCAAAGCTTAAACAGGGTACTAAAAAGAAAACTCAAAACAAAACCCTCCCTCAAGCATGAAAAAAAAAATGTTTAATATTCCCAGTTTGGAAACCATCTTCCTATGATTGCCACAATCAAGAGCTTTGGTGAAAAACTCCATGTTGATCAATGTGTGTATATATAACTGTGTACCATTTTCTTTTTCCAATATTAAATATGTAGGTAAAATATTTTAGCATTGTTTAGTTTGTTTTCTGATCAAATTTTCCTTATGACCAGCATTCATACATGAACATCAGGTGACAAATAAAATTAAAACAAGTACTTTTATATAAGAAAAATAAGATAAAAAATTAAAGGAACTGTCATTTATTAATCTTCATTCAATTTTTATTTCTTTTTTATCTATTTATCACTTCATCTTTATTTAAAAAAAAAACACTTATTTTCACCAAATATTTACCTATTTCTAATGAATTTCATTCAATTTCATCTATCATTGATTTTTTTTTTTTAAAAAAGAAATATACTTTAATAGTATGAACTTTTTTGATAAATAAACAAATAAGACTAAGTTTTCATTTTAGAATAAGCATTCAATTGCCAATAGCTTTACTGGAATACAGGTGTTTAATAAATAAATTTTTCTCACTGATTTGTTAATATTTTCAAACTTTATGTTTTCATATATCACAATTTTATCCAACTTGTATCTTGTAAATATTTATTCTTTTATTTGATATTTTTAGCAACCACTTTTACCATGTCAAATGTTTTTAACTTCATAACATATTTTTAAATTTTTAACTAACTTTTTTTTTCTATTCTTAACTAAATTATTAGAATTTAATTAGCATATTAATAATTTAAACAAAACCTTTTTATTTTCCTTCTGCATAACTAGTTAAAAATCTTGCATCCTCAGAAATCACATTCCTCAAAATAGTGAACTTAGAACGTTACTTTTTTTATGGATATGTTTGATCATTAGTATTTACTAATTTTATGGAAAAAATATTAGTTAATTGAAATTGAAAAAATTGAGGAAAAATGAAACGGGAATGTTAGATATTGGTTTCCTCTTCATTGAAATAAAAATAAAAATTGTCAAAAACATGAAAATATGTGACGTTGCCAATTAAATTATAGTAAGAAAATTATTTTTCATTACCTTCAAACAAATATGAAAATATTCATTTTATTTTTGTGCTTTCAAATATAAAGAAAGATGATGTGAAACAAATGTCTCCTAGAAGGAATGAATGACCATGTATAATGAGTAACATACAAATATGTAAATTTTAGGGTGTTGATATGTCAAAATTCATAATAATATTTAACATTACCTTATTTAGAATAACATACAAATATTTATTCACCGGTTAATTAAATTACAAGATTTTGTAAGTAAGCATACAAAATCCAGATTTCACTTTGAACAGGAATTAATACTCAAGTTTATTAAATAATAAACTTACAGATTCTTAAACGAACAAATGAATTTTTTTTTAATAAAACAATATTATTACCCATTACAGTGAACATTTGCTTAAGTACACATTATGGTTCATATAATTACACGATAAAATATTACGAGTGTTAAAAATTTGTAAAGATTGTAAAAATATGAGAGATAGATATAAAACATATGCTATAAGAGAAACTTGTTATTATTATTATTATTATTATTATTATTATTATATATATATATATATAAAATAAAGTGTAAAAGAATATAAAGTCAAATGACTAGATGTGATTTTTTGTGAAAATAAAGTCATAAAATTATTGATTCGAATATTTTCTCTTTCCAAATGCAGATTTAAACGGGATGCAAACTTAGATGAGTGCGGACTTAAATGAATTTTTAATGTAATTAAATCTAGCATATGATTGAGAATTTATTTTCAAAAAGAAAATAAAAGTGAAATAAAATGCTGATTTTTTTCATAAATATTCTTTAAATTTTTTTTATAAATACAATTAATATAAAATTTATTTGTAAAATTTATTTTCAATTATTTATCTCTTTAAAATATTTGCTCCTTTTTTTCATTTCACATGTCTCCTGAGAGAAAATGGACGAGATATTTTACATATACATCTAATATAAATATCTAATATAAATGTATATATAAATAATGAAATTTATAATCTATTTATATTTATAAACTGCCCAATTTATAATTAGTTTTTTCACCAACATTTAATGTTAATTTAGTGTATATTTTTTATTAAATTAAAATTACTTGTTTTATATGTTGGAAATATTTCACTATTTCAATCTCAGTAAAATTAAGAAACAATTACGTCCTTACTTTATATGAATTACGTCCTTGCTTTATAGAGCATGCATTCAACAGATGCTAAATCTAAATTAGAAAGTTGTTATTCCGTACCAATACCATATACATATACATACTAAAAAACATATATATGTTACGTACGTTGTACGGATATAATATTTGCCTATCATACGTTAATGAATTATAAGGTATTATAATTGCATAATAATTGGTAGGGAAAAGACACAAATGTAATTAAGAGAGCTCACATCGATGAGATGTTTGATAAAAATCTTGGCTTCCATGACACACATTCAAAATCAATGGAAGATCAGATTCTTAATTAGAATCCAGACATGGATTTGTTGATTGGATGGGAGAGTTAGGTCGGATATATATACCACCAAAAAATGAAAAGGAACAAAAAACAAAAAAACTAAAATTACATTTATTATTTAAACGCTGAATTAATCAAAAACTATTTTTTTTCTTTTTTCCTGATCGAATAAAGATATATATATATGGCTCCCTCCATTTAACAAGTTGAAATCCAAAAGGTTTATGAGTGGGGCGAATGTGCATGTGATTCTCCTATCCTTTGAGTTAAAACTTAAAAATGTGTCTACTTTGTAAAACCGAAAATCCCAAGTGTAGTCCCCCTCAATCTGGTAATGGAAAAATTTGTCTGGTACTTGAGTATTAATGATACGTGTTTGTTCCTTTATAAGGGGTCTTCAGAAAATGTTGATCACTTCAGCACCTCATAAAAAAGTAAGCCAGTTGTATCATCGTTTTTTACCTGCTGGCAAACCTCTTAATGATGCATCACTTTGCTGCTCCTAAAAGGACACTTCGTAGAATGCGTAAACAAGGCCAAACCAATTCTCCGGATAGCTAGGTGCTGCTAGTGCCAAAAACAACCCACCATCTATCATATCAATATTCAACACAAATCACAAACATCATCAACAACTCACCTACCTCCCTGTTTTAACTCACTATAATTAACCAAACTCAATTTTCATCCAATCTCATGAAACACCACAATATATCTTCATTGCTTTGGAGATAATATTACAGAAACAGCTTTTGTTAATTGCACCACTTTCTTTCAACCTTTTTGTACTTCTTTTCTGTCCCGAACAGTTTTGGAAAGGAAAAATAATATTTCCACACCCAAAAATACTAATGAGTGAGAGATAAAACAGAAAAGAAAAATGATAAATGATGACCGGGTGTTAAAAAAATGAAGTGTTTGGTTGCTCTTTGAAAAATATATATATGTGCAATAATCATATTCAAATTACATCAACAGCAAGAGGAAATATAGAACAATTAATTATATATGTTGAATTGAACATAGTTTATGGCTAAATTTGTGGAAATGCAGGAGGAGATACAAATTAAATTAACGAGTCTGTGGCAGCAGAAACTGTAGAGCGTTCACCTGCATTTGCAAACAGCTTATGTAACTCTCAAGCTCTTTAGCCATTTGTTCATCACACATCTTTTCTCCTCCAGGTATCAACCTCCTCAGCCTCTTCCACTGCTCCTCCATGTCCCCATCTTCATCATCATCATCATCATCATCTTCTCTGGCCAAATCCCTTTTCATTTCTGACATGTCCTTGCACCTAGGCTTCGAGCTAGGGTTTGAAGAGAATTCCATTGGGACAACCTCATTGTCCTCACAACCACTTGATGAACCTTCACCAGCCGCATTTTCAAGAAACGTAGAGCTTTTAGCTGCATTGACACGAACACGATCGTTTTGAAGCTTGACTTTGAGGCCGTTACTCCATGCAAAACCTTGTGCTGACAACACCATTGCCATGTCCACCTCATACTTCACAGCACGGTTAATATCACAATGGCTTCTATCTTTCTCCTTCATCTTCACCAACGCTGGAACTAAATGGTTCAAATAATTCCTAGTAAATATAGATTGCACTATCTGGTTTGGTTCCACAGAGTACACACGTCTGCGTTTAGCCACTTGCCCTTCCATTTAACAGATGGTTCCAGCAAGAGAAAGAGAATCAGAATGGAGATGGTTGGTGAGAAAGAAAGGGGCAAAGGCAAAGCAAAGTAATAATGATAAGAATAATAGGAGACGATTGAAGGAAGTTGATGAAGGTATATTGGGTGAGTAAGTGAAGTTATGAGGAGAGTTTGGTAGAAGAAAATATGAAGGAGATTGAAGGAAAAGCAAGGAGAGAAAGAAGAGGAAGAAAGTGAGAGAGATTTGTGTGGAAAATGTTGGGAGTGGTCTACTTATTTAGAATGGCACATGGACTCACATGGTTCTTGCTTTCCACAACTGCCCACAGAACGGAGTCTCTCCCATGTGCACTAGAAAACAAAGACACGAAAACCCCACTATAAATGCCCTCACATGACTCCACCTCTTTAACTGGTACTCTTTCCCTTTGCTCCTCCACCCTCTCCCTAATTACAAAACCTTTTCCCCTCATTTCAAATCAACCAGCTCATCCTACTCCTACTCCTATGTGCCAGGGAGCACTCCAACTCAATCAATTTTTCTCTTCTCATTTTTCACTATGCTCATCATCATTTCTTTATTCAATTTCTCTCATAACATACAATCACACAAGCCTCATAAAATCCTTTACCTTCTTGCTTATATACTAATAATCAGTGAGAATAAGAGGTTTATGGTTCCAGAGGATCCTATAGTAGTAGATATATTGGAAGTCTAAAGTAAAACTAAATGCCAACCACCCTTTGAAGTTTGTGGGACAAGTGTGCATGTGAAGAGTCTGAGAACTCAGGTAATTAGTGTAAGGTAGGGTTGGGATTGTGGTAGTTAATAATTGTTACTACGTTAGTGGTAATATATGATAAATATCCTACCTGAGGCAGAAACAGTGGTAATAAGGGTATGTGTGTGTGTGTGTGTGTTTGTTGTGTAGGGCCAGTAGAAAAACAAGGATGAATTAGCCATGGTAGTAGCTAGGAGAGAAATAAAATAAAGCACTAACATTGATTGAATTGAGTTGAATGTTGGAGTATAGTGGTAGTGGTCTACAAGAGAGATTGCATTGACGAGTCATACACAATTAACGGGTTCGTCAATTTCGTCGATTTGTCAGAGCCTACGTCATTCATTGTTCTACGCTACCCTTTCAACAGCAACGTAGTATTTCTCACTCAACACAACAACACCCACTTCTAAGCAAATCTCCCTCACTGTATCAATTTAAACGTGTGAATATATATATGTAAGCAAAATTGTATCCTCAGAACCTGGCACCAAGACAATTTTTTAATACAAAAAAAAAATAAAATCATGTCAATGGATGAAAGAGAGTCGTACTACAGTAGTTTTTTCGGTTGAAACATTGCACTTATAAAGTAGCTTTCGGATGTCACTACGTACCTTTATTTTCATTTAATACTCATCAATGAAATATTTTACTTTTGTACTACACACAACCTAAATACTAATAAAATGAATGCGAGAGATGGTTTTACTCGTGAAAAGTAGATTGTTGAATACACGCAATCAATCTACTAACGTTTTTTTACCCTCTCACAGATTTGCTCTTTATTCCTCTTGTACCCGATCTTCCTCTTCCTTGATCAACGGTGTATTTTAGCAATTTCAAAGATGAAGAAGGTTGTGCAATGGTTGTTTGACGCCACCAACACTGAAAATTCCTTTGTCGAATGATTTTCTCTAAATTAAGTTTTTTAACCTTTCCATTGTAAAACTCATAAATTGAAGAGCATATAACGTTAAAGTACCATCAACTTAAGAAATTCGCCAAATAAAATTGAATATAAGATATTATGAATGGACCGTACATCTTTTAGAAAAATCCCCAACCAACATAACTGTATCCGAGCTTATATTCTTAACAAATAAATAGTAACCAGTCAAAGAGACAGAAACAGAGTTTTATTGTGAGATATAACAGTGTAAATTATTTTATTTGTTTGGATTGAATATGATATAAGTTGTGGTGTTTGAATATTTAGTTGTGTGATATAAAATTAAAGAAAAAAAAATTGAAAGATATGGTTGGATTTTGAGGGACAGCAGAGGGAGCATTTAGTTTGATCACGTGCCGAGTGGAAAGCATACAGTTTGAGATATTTAATGAGAACAGTTAGAATTGCAGTTATATTAGATTGTATCTAACTCCAAGCCCAAGCCCAAGTCCAAACCCAAACCCATTCACATTCACACATATGATGATTTGATACCCAAATTGAAGCATAGGAAGAAATTGATCCACGCCATTCCATTCTTGTTCACAAAGTTGTGAGAAGGGCTCCACATTTGTTTGAGGTATTTTTGTAGGTAGACACATTTATTTAATTTTAGGAAGTAGTTTTGTTATGTTTGTGAAATGTTAATTTAAATATATGGTAATGATGATGCATTAGGTGTTAAGAGAATCGAAAAGGACATTAGAAAGTGAAGAGTAAGAGGTAAAATATTTGAGATGAAGATGGTTGAAGTGGCAATATCCGCATGTGTGCGTCCTTAAATATCTGAGATAGACATGCATGAGAATTGGCATGGGTGGGTCCAGCTATGTTTCATCCCACTAACATCCCAGGGGAATCTTATGTTTCTCACTGCTTTAACATTATTACTATTTATCCCCTTATTTTCGGATCTTTTAAAACATTTTTTAAATTACATGTTTTATGCATTATAATTTATAATAACAATAAGAAGAACACAGTATTAATATTACGCACATAATCATTTCAGACTCGTAATATAACTAAAGATCTTCACTTTATTCTCATCTCAACATAGCAAATAAAATTTATTAGTTGTAAATACCATGCAATATAAAACTGTGGCTTCAACACAAATCTGCTTGTCTTTTAAATGAAAGATTTTTTTTCCACATTTCTTCTACATGAACTATCATATAAAGAACAAGATATTTTCTATTTATCTCTCGATTTATCTCTCTTATCTCTTTTCCTAATATTAAATAGACATTCCTTATGCTTCTTTTTAATTCCCCACATTTATTCTACATAAAATAGTCCATGAATGATCATATATTTTTCTATTTATCTCTCTTTTCCTGAAATTTCAAGCATTTGTCTTGTTCAAAATTAAATCAATAAAAAATATTAAAAGTTGATTGAAAAAAAGGCAGTAGTTGATTACAATAAAAGAATAGATTAATTTATTTATTTTTAAAACTGAATAAATAAATTTTAAGATTAATTTAGATTTTTTAAAATTTTTTAGTTTGATTAAATTTACACAAATCAGTATAAATTCAAATTAATTATTTAAATATTATTATATTATCTATTATTTTATTGATATATAATACATGTTTATTTTACTATAAAGCACTTACAGTCAGTTCTCTTCTCTTACAAATTATACAACTTTAGTGATTTTTAAAGTTTATATTATTTCATCTAATAGTCATAGTGTTTTACATATGAAACTTGATGCTATTTTGATAAATATTCCAAAGTTGACAAAAAAAGTTATAAAAGCTATGTTAAATATTGTTTTCTCGTAATATATTTTAGATATTTTACTATTTCAATTTGTTAGTATATATAGTTAGGAATGAGAATCACTTTTGAGTTATAGACAACCAATCTGAGAAGAAGAAAAAGATCTTATTGCAAATTTGAAAATTGATTACTTTTAAAAATAGTATTTTAAAAGAATATTTTATTAGAAAGTTGATGAAAAAAAGAGGAGGATTTCTTCAAATTAAATAAAACCAAACACACATAGATGTTAAATTTGTCATCAGTCACTTTCATTTTCGAAAGAAATATCAATATTATTTATTATATTTTTATTATTTTAGTTTATAATGCATTGTTATGATTTTTGAAATTATATAAAGAATGTCGAAAACATTATGTAGGCGACTTGTTTATTATTATATAATAAGGTAGAGACGTACAGATGGATTTAAAATTGTAAGTTAATCTTATTTATTATGGATTTTGAACTGAGTTGGGTTGAAAAAAAAATATTTTTAAATATAGATTAAACTGAATCTGGTTAACTCGTTGACTAAATGAGTTTGAATTGAATTAATAGGTAACTTACCAACAACTATTTTTTTTTTAATTATTTGTTATAATTATTTACTATTTTTAATTATGTAAGTTGTACAAATTTAATTTTTTTAGATAATGTAATGATATTCGATGATGTTTAAATGGTTTGAATGTTTAATTTATTTGTTTGTCAAATTATATAGATTAATACTTTAATTTATAACTACTATTCTTATAATAATATTTGATGAAATAAAAATTTTTTTTTTACTATACTCATATAAACACATAAATTGAGACAATACATGTTGATTGTATTATAATAAATATATTAAATAAATAAAAATATCAAAACAGGAGTCAACTCACCTAACTTACCAACCTTTTATGATTTGAGTTGAATTATAAAATTTTAGCTCATCAAAATAAAATAAAAAAACATAGTTAAGTTAGCTCATTTTTACTTTAATCGGTAATAAGTCAATTCATTTTAGTCAAGTCGATTGATTTTGACACTTTTACAAGATTAAAGAAAACAAATATTAAATTAAAAATAAAGTAAAAATTTAAATTATTGATCATTATATGGACAGATATATAAAAAAGATAAAACTGAATATCTATCCTAATCAAAGTTATACAATAAAATCATAAAATTGATCCTAACAAAACTTTAAAAAAAATGTGTTTGATTTGATCAAATAAAATATAAGCATATATAATTTTTATATATGATTTAAATGTACTTTAACAAAATATCAACCAACTTTTATTTGGACTAAGTGATGAAAAAAAATAATAATAATAATTAAACTATTTGAAAAATAATTAGAGGAAGATGAAGTAAGACGATGAGAGATGATGAGAGATGAAGGGAGAAAAAGAACTAAAAAAAATAAAGAGCAAAAAAGAAAACAGTTTCAAAATAAAAGGTAAACTAGATTTTGTATAAAGGAAATAATTAAATTGAATTTTTTTTAAGAAATAATATGATTCAATTAAATAAAAAATATATGTAAAAATCAATTTGATCATAAATCTATATATAAAAATTATTAGTTGTATTTATATTATTTAAAGAATTTTAACAAAATATAAAATAATTTTTTCTTGAGAAATAATTATTAATTATAAATAAGCTGCAACATAGTAGTACCGTTTCAGCACAAGTATCGTTGTTTTCTAAATGAAAGTTTGTTTTCTTAATCTTCTTTTTACTTTCCCACATTTCTTACATGAAATATCATGTGAAGAACGAGATATTTTCTATTTATCTCTTTTCTTAATATTTTAAATGCACATTCTTTATATTTTCCAAGAACAAAAACTTATTTTTGTTCTTTTAATTCTCCCACATTTTCTTCTGCACCGAATAGTTTATGAATGATATATGTTTTCTATTTATCTATCTTCTCTCTTTTCCTCAAAATTTCAAATATTTGTCTATTGTTAGTTCAAAATTAAATCAATAAAAATATTAAATATTGATTAAAAGAAGCAATAATTGTTTAAAATTTAAAATTTAAAATTTGGAATTTTTATTTATTTTTATAGCTGGACAAGAAATTTTGATTTAATTTACACAGTTAAATTGAAATTAATTATTTAAATATTACTATATTATCTGTTATTTTATTTAATTATAAAAAATGTATATGCAAGAGGATAATTAAAAGTGTTTAATTTAGTTTACTTCTCAATTTTTTTTTATCCTTGTACTGGGGTGTCACTTTCTTTAGGATCGAAAGATAAAACTTTGAACGTTTTAACTGATGTCATTTGTTAATGATACTAACTTAAAACAATCATTCAGTAATTCCATATTCAAATAATATAAATGAACAAATATATACTAGGTAAATGAAAATGAAGAAGATGAATGTGAACATAAAATATAAGTATAAATGACATTAACGACGAGAAGAATGTAGATGAAGATTAGAGAAAAAAAAGTAATTGAAGGAAATGTATGTGAATGAAAAAGATGAGATTGAATGAAGAAGATGTATATGGGTAGAAAATGTAAGATTGGATGAGAGAGATGAATATGGTGAAAGAGATGAGTGTCAAGATATTTATGAATGTAAATTAAAAGTATAAGTACGAAAATATTTATATAAAAGATCAAAGAAGAAAATAATAAGTGAAGAAATTTTTCAACTTCAAATATGAACTTTAGATTAAAAATAATTTAGAATCCATATTAAATATAGAAAAATGCACACAAAATCGAAACATATAACTTTGTGTGGCTTAGTCTACACCAACTTAAATAAATAAATGGTTAAATATGATTTTTTTCCTACACTTGGATGCAAAATTGAATTTTGTTTGTGTATGAAACTTTGATATATTTTCTTTAAAAATAAATTGATATAATCTCCTTAATCCAACTCTGTTAAATTTTGTTTTTACGTATTAAATGACGTTTCAAGGTGACATTTGATCTATAATATGTCAAACTATATAAACAACTCAAAGACTAACTTGAAACGTCGCTTAATATGTCAAATTTTTTTATACATATGCCTTAGAAGGACTATATTTATTCATTTTCAAAGTTTAAAAATTAAATTGTATTAAAGTTTGGATTAGAAACAAATTTTAATTTCACGTTTAAATTTAAAAACTAAAAACATATTTAACTCATAAATATAAACAAGGTTAGATCTGATGTTAACGTTACTTATTTTATTTAGTGTTCACTAAATTGAAAATAACACAATATTTATTTAATAAAAAAAATTGTAAATAATTTTACAGTTTTTAAGTTTTTTTAAAAGAATGAAACTTAATTTGGGTTAAACCGAACTAACAGGATATTGATTTATTTATTTGTTAAAAATAATTTTAATTTCTTTTTAATTTTTTAAATTAATTTATTATATCAAATTAAAGTCGGTTAAGTACACGTTAATAATATTGTAATCTGTCCGAGCTAATTTATATATTTATATGTGCCATATAATTATAAATTATTATGACTATAGATTAATAATTTTACAAAAAAAATGTAAACTAATTAGAGCAATCAGTCTTATTAGTTATTAATATTATTGATACATTTGATTAGTAATAATATTGCAGCATAAATAAAATAAACTATTTAATTTTAATGCAGAAAATAAAAGACAAGTAAAGCAAACACAACCAATGGAAGTGGTTGACAAGTGAATAGGAGAAAGAGGTTATTATGCCTTCATTTAATGCATCTCAACACTCACAAAATTATTCATCTATGCTTTCACATGCAGAGTTAGATGTATTTACTAGTTACACACTAAATTCAACCAAAATTTCAACCACACCTATTTCGTGTGATTGCCAAATTCATTTAATTACTTCTCACAATTTAGTGGGGTCAAATTTATTACGATGTCAATTGTAATAAAAACATTGAGGGGTTTTTATAATTTGTATAATTATTATATTATGAAATATTAATAAATTAATTAACATATTTTTTTATTTAAAAATATTTGTAATAGCTTTAAATTTTACTGGTCATTCCCTCACAGATAAGTATTAAACATAGTTACATTATGAACTTTATATTAGTTTATATATTACTGATTTTAATCACTCAAGAGGAAAAAAAAATAGGAGAATGCATAAATTTCATAAAAGTAAATTGTTCAAAGACCGATTAATGCATACATTTTTAACTCAATTTTTTTATTAAGAAATGAATATTTGAAGTAAATAATTGGATATTTGTAGGTGGTTTAACAAAAGTTTAATAGTAGATAGCACAACAATTATAATGAATCATCGCAAAATACAGACAATGATTATGGTATTATCTTAATAAATAATGTTATGTTTAAATTTACTTCTAATGAGGTATGTGTTCCACTTAATAGTTTAATTATATTTTTATTTTATTACACAATTTTTTACATCGATAATAGCATTTTAAGTATATATAAGATTAGAAGTTTTGAAGTTGATTCAATAGAAGCGCGAGAGAGGATGACAAACAAACCAATTCTAAGTAATCTTATCAAAATGAATTTTGAATGTGTTTAATACCATCTTAATAAGTAAATTTTTTAGCCTACTATACTTCTATTATACTTTATTATAAGGTTAAATATGTTTTTGGTTCCTTAACTTTTAGTTAATTTTAAAATTAGTCCATTTTGAAATTTTGGACTAATTTAGTCATTCATCTTTCGAAATATGTAGATTTAGTCATTTTAATCAAATTTTATTAGGTTTATTTGATGTTTTGTATGTATTTCACAAGATTATATTTGAGTTGTTTATAATATTTGATATATTTTTGCTTTAATGTTAGGTCAAATACTAGTATGAAATGGCTTGAAATATCAAATAAACTTAATAAAATTTGATTAAAATGACTAAATACATGTATTTCGAGAGATGGAGGACTAAATTGGTTCAAAATTTCGAAATAGATTAATTTCAAAATTCACTAAAAGTTAAGAGACAAAAAAAACATATTTAACCCTTTATTATTGTTATTTAATGTATTGACTCACCGGTCTACTATAATACGTGACAATTATCAAATATCACTCTCTTTTTTTTGTTTAAAAGATAATATTTGTTAGTGTTTTAGTTGCCAAACTAAATATGCAAAATGTCATATTTCTAGCACCAGCTTATTTTTTGAACTAGACTATTTTTGTTTTGCCTCCCAAACTGGTTATATATAGTTTTTGTCTAATCTCAATTTTTCTTTTCGAAGCTTTACTCACAAGAGAAAAAAAAAACTGACAAATTTAGTTAATAACTAGAGATTTTAATTTTAAACTAACTAAGGAAGGTGAGTATACTTATTCAAATATATGACATGATTTAAATGCAAGAGACTTTTATTTATTAATTTCTGATTTATAAAATCATACTTTATTAAATTAAATAAAGCAAAGTGTGATGCAAACTTATTTCACGGAAACTGATTCAATGATTTTTTTTCGAGAAAAGTCACGTAACATGTAATTAATTTTTGGCACAAAGCGTGGTGTTGTTGAGTGCAACGTGATACAGCATTTAGCACTTTAGAAGAAGATTATTATATGTAATTATTTTATCATTATGGAACATTAGGATCTTTTATGTCGATATTTTGATAAAAGTACTACTTTGGGATATTTTTTCCACATAAATCAAATAATTAATTAATATTGTTGATTAATCATTTTAGTGTTAAATTATTATCACTATTTATAATTGTATATTATATTTTGATTTTTTTTTTAAATTATGAGCTTAGAAATCTCTAGTGATTAATGAATATAAAATATCTATATTCAAAATTAAAATTATCATTATTTTTTTATTATTTAGGATGATAAGGAATATTAGAAACATTAATTATCATAATGATATATATATGTGTCACAAAATACCTTTAGTGCCACATTATATTGTGACTAAGTAAGATCTATGACGTTGTGAGGAATCACAATGCGTATATATCAGTAGTTGTCAATAATATTAAATATGATAAAATATCTTTATTGTTAACCTATTTTTCAAACTTATTTTGAAAAGTTTCACCGGCATTGTCCATTTTGGATAAATACCATTTGTTAGATAGTGCTCCATATGATGTTGGAATCTATCCACCTCGAATTGTACAGTCAAAACTTGTTCCAATCAAACCTTATTCAATACATGTAATATGTTAAGCACACTATTTATAACACACATAAGCATATGGTCTATTAATAAATTAGTGACCATGTGTATCTAAGAAGAGGAAATGTTGTTATGGAAGAAGGTCAAATTGTGAACTTGACTACTTATCTTAAGAACAAGAAGAATCAAGTTAATAAGAAGAGAAATATGTCTGCTGAGCCAATTATAAAGAAGGAGTCCAAGTGTTTCTTTTGTAAAAGAAGGGACACAAGACACATGAAATAGGATTGTGCAAAGTTTAAGAATTGGTCACTGAAGAAAGATAATTATTTTGATTTTGTTTGTTATGAATCTAATTTGACTAGTATTAATCATCATAGATGGTGAATTGATTCTGGAACTACAATCCATGTTTGTAATACCTAGGGATGTCAACAGGGCGGGTAGGTACGGGTAGTAGTTCCCCCGTACCCTACCCGCTGGAAAAATATTTGTCCCGTACCCGTACCTATATCCGTCGGGTATCCGTTATGCGGGTAACCGTCTATTTTTTTCATATCCGCGGGTATCCACGGGTATCCGCGGGTATTTACAAAAATATTTTAAAAAATAAATATTTAACCATAATTAGTGCTTAGATCAACAAGTCTCCTTTCTCCGATTGATTCTTGAAAAACAAACAAATAAAAAATCACTACCAATTTATATTGTAGTTTATTTTTGAATAAAATATTAAAAAAATTACTAACTTCATCAATGTCCACCTCTTGCAACATTGTATAAAGT